>Ga0193964_1001244_pt1 | contig 11350 bp, 12 predicted proteins | sample FB_7_MG_FD_140323 | JGI IMG/M metagenome (GOLD analysis project Ga0193964, IMG submission 140323) | Microbial mat bacterial communities from the Broadkill River, Lewes, Delaware, United States - FB_7_MG | ecosystem: Environmental > Aquatic > Freshwater > River > Microbial mats | place: USA...
ATATTACACCTGAGATAAGTCATGAAGATATAATAACACTCAAAATAAATCCATCCATTACAGATACACTCGAACCTATTAATTCTGATAGTGGAACTAGAGATATTCCTCCTGACCTTATTCGTAGACAGATTGCATCTGTTATCAAGGTCAAAGATGGACATCATGCAATACTTGGTGGATTAATTACAACACAAACAGGAACAGAAATAAATAAAGTTCCTTTATTAGGTGATATTCCTCTTCTATCAAATGTATTTAAAAAAGAGGAAAAAATTGAAAATGTTGTTGAATTAGTACTTATTATAACTCCACATATTATTAAAAATGGGAAAGATATATCATTACGAGAATTAGGGTATAAGAAAGTAAATGGAAAGTAGATACTATCATGCCAAAAATGTATTTATTGACTCTATAGAGATTGATGACTATATTGCCCTTGACTCTTCTGTTATCTCTTATAAACAGCTACAACATAGCATAGAGAAGCCATTAAAGATGATTTTGGTCTTTGGGCGACCTGGAACAGGAAAAAGTATTCTCTTAAACTATTTGTATGAAAATTTAAAATATCAAAAAGATATTCACTACTTTGCAACTCCTACTACCAATGAAGAGGAGTTTTTTCATAAAATTTTTAAGGTTATTACCAAAAAAGATCTCCCCTCTAATACCCGTGTTAACTTCTCTACACTTGTTGATTATTGTAGAGATATTCAAGGGAAAAGAGAGATTGTTGTTCTCTTAGATGAAGCACAAATGTATTCAGCAGAGATGATGGAACGAATACGACTCCTCTCAGATAGTCGCTCCATTAAATTTATTATTGCCTTGCACAAAACAGATCAAGAAGATTTAATAGCCAAAGAGCATTTTCAATCTAGGATATGGGAAGTTGTAGAGCTTCGCAATGGAACACTAGAGGATACACAAAACTATATACATAAAAAACTTCTAAAGAAAAACTTATTTGAAATTGCTAATAGCATAAAAAGTTATCATATTGGACTTATCTACAAATTTTCAAAAGGTAACTATAGAGAGACAAATAAGATACTCTTTACTATTTTTGAAATTTATGAATATTATGACTTACATAATAAAAATAAAATTGATGAGAATAGTTTTTCCAAAAAAATTATTGAGATGGCAGCCATTAAATTAGGATTTATTCATGTATGATGTAGAGTTATTGGAAAAAGAGTGGAAACGCTATAGAATGAAGCGACGCATTCCTTGGATTGGATTTACTCTATTAGTTGCTCTTGGTACTACTTATCTCTTGAACAGAGAAGTTATTTTTAGGAAAGTATCTCTCTATTTTAATGATATAAACAAAACTGCCTCAGTAGAGATTCAAGAGCAAAACAGTACGCTTGATAATAGAACACTAGCATTAGAGAGTAATATAAGTGATACACTCTTTAATGAAAAGATAGATCAAGAACTTGCACAAAAAGATAATTTACTTATTGAAGATAAACCAGATAAAAAACCATCTATGGATATTGAATTTACCCAAGAGAAAGTACATAAAAGAAAATATCTTAATATTGTTGTAACAGATAGAGAATCAAGGAATAGTAATAGTGAGATGTTTGATACACTTACTATTGTAGAAAAACGCTATAATGAATCACCAAACTATGAAGATGCCATCTACCTAGCAGAAGGGTATTATGAACAAAAAAATTATGAGAAATCTCAAAAGTGGGCTTTAGAGAGCAATAACCTCAATAGTAACTCTGAAGAGAGTTGGTTACTCTTTGCAAAATCAAAAGCAAAACTTGGTGATTATGATGCTGCTGGAAAAATATTAGAGGCGTATCTCAAAGAGAATAGCTCCCAAAAAGTTGAAAAACTACTTCACTCTATAGAATCAGGAAAACTTTAATGGTAAAATTAATTAAAATGATGTTAGAAGAGAAGCTAATATCAAAAGATGCCATCTCTAAACTAGTACGAAGTAGACCACCTAAAAAAATCTCTTTTAGTAATCTAGTTCTTGAAAAAATGATAGACCTTCATACTGTTCAGATATATCTAGCCAAACAGGTTAGAGAGGGGGTTATTACCCTAGCACACCTTGAACAGATTCAAGGTATAGACCTCTCTCCCATACTTACAATAATTGCAGAAGAGTTAAAGATTGAGTTTGTTGACCTTGATGAGACAGATCTTGATATGCACTTATTTAATAAAATTCCCTATAAACAACTTCTAAAATACAATGCTATGCCTATTGAAGAGACTGATTTAAGTATTTTGGTAGCCTTTGAAGATGCTTTAGATATGGGTGCACAAGAGGCTCTACAGAGACTCTTTCCTAAAAAACCTATTAATATAGCTATTGCTAAACCTTCTCAGCTTAGAAAGTATCTCAGTCAAATGGAGATAACAGATAGCGTTAAGGGATTAGTCAATGATGTTAGAAAAGACCTTATTCGAGGTGGTGAGAGAAAGGAGGAAGAGGAGGGTTCATCTCCTGCTATTGTTAAATTAATTGATATTATTCTTAAATCCTCAATTGTTGGAAAAGCGAGTGATATTCATATTGAAGCTACAGAGAAAAACTGTTTAGTTCGAGATAGAATTGATGGTATGCTCAAACAGACCTTTACCTTTGATAAAGATATATTTGGTCCTCTCTCTTCAAGAATGAAACTTATGTCAAATCTTGATATAGCAGAAAAGAGAAAACCACAAGATGGACGATTTTCAGCACTTGTAGCAGGAAGAGAGTTTGACTTTAGGGTCTCAACACTTCCTACAATGTATGGAGAGTCTATAGTTATGAGGATTTTGGATAAATCAAAAGTAATGATTCGACTTGAAGATGCAGGAATGAGTGCACACAATTATGAGAAAATTTCTCAAGGTATTGGAGTGCCTTATGGTATTGTTTTGGTTACAGGACCTACAGGAAGTGGAAAAACAACAACACTCTATGGTGCACTCAACGCTATTAAAGACCCTAGAGATAAAATTATTACAGTTGAAGATCCTGTTGAGTACCAGATGAATGGTATTCAACAAGTTCAAGTAAAAGCCAGTGTAGGTTTAAGTTTTGCTGATGCCCTACGATCTATTCTTAGACAAGATCCAGATAAGATAATGATTGGGGAAATTCGAGACCAAGAGACACTTCGTATTGCTATTCAAGCAGCACTTACAGGTCACCTTGTTCTCTCAACTCTGCATACAAATGATTCTATTAGTGCGATTAATAGGATTTTGGATATGGGTATTGAGTCCTATCTAGTAAGTGGTGCTGTTGTGGCTATACAGGCTCAAAGACTTGTAAGAAAACTCTGTGTGCATTGTAAAACAGAACATATACCTGAGGAGAGATTAGTAAGAGATGTTGCAGAATTTCTACCTGAAAAATATGTTTTTTATACAGGAGAGGGGTGCAGAGAGTGCGGACATAGTGGATATTCAGGAAGAGAGATGATATCAGAGGTACTTACTATTAGTGATGTTCTCTCACGAATGATTGCTAATGGTGCAAGTAAAGAAGAGATGACAGTTCAAGCCAATAAGGAGGGATTTATTAATATGTTCGCAGATGGTATAAGAAAGGCTTTAGAGGGCGATACAACACTAGAAGAGATATATAGGGTGGCAAGAGAGTAATGATATATTTTAATGTAACTGTAACAGAAAAAGGGAAAAAGCGTATAGAGTCTCTCTATGCAGAGAATAAAAGGGAAGCTATTAGCATTGCAAAAAAGAACTTTCCAAAAACAATGGTTATTAAAGCTGTTGAGGGGGATGCTCCCTTAGAAGATAAATTTGCCAAGCTTATGGAAGGCTTTAAAAAAGGCTCTAAAAAAGCTATTCCTATCAAAGATAAGATTGCTACTATTAGCCAAATTGCTGTTATGACAGATGCTGGTATCGGTATTAATGATGCACTTCTTGAGATCTCTGAAAATACAGACAACAAAGAGTTAGCAGAGATGTACTTAGCTATGGCAAATGACCTTAACTCTGGTAAATCTCTAACTGCTGCCTTTAAACCTCACTCTGATGACTTTGGAAGTGTAGCTATTGCTATGACAGAATTAGGTGAGAAGACTGGTAATGTCTCTGAGTCTTATAAAACACTTGCAGAAATTATGGAAAATCAAAGAGATAATGCAGCAAAATTTAAAAAAGCTATGAAGGGTCCACGAAATACTTTAATAGCTATGGGAATTGCTTTTACTGTATTAATTATGGTTGTTGTACCTAAATTTAAGGGTATCTTTGAAAAGCTAGGTTCTGATTTACCTGTACCTACTCTCATACTTTTATGGTTAGAGAGTGTACTAAGTGCCTATGGTATTTATATCTTAGTTACAGGTATTATACTGCTTAAGACATCTCAATACTTCTATAAACATAGTAAAGAGTATAAATTTAGAATAGATAGTATAGCCATTCATCCAAAATTTTACTTAATTCATGATGCTATATTTTACTCTTCTATGTATAGCTACAACTTGGTCTTTACAGAGCTAGTAAAAGCTGGTATTCCTGTTGCTGAAGCTTTGGATACTGCTGTAAATATGATTGATAATAGTGCAATTAAGAAAAAACTTTTAACAGTTAATGCCAATATTAGTAGAGGGATGGGGCTAGGTGAAGCACTAGCACTCACAGGAATCTATGAAAATATGCTTCTTCAGATGATTAGAGCAGGAGAGCAAGGAGGACAGCTTGATGCAATGCTTGCAAAAATCACTTTCTATTATAAGCAGAAGTTTGCTGACTTTATTGATAACCTCTCTTCTGCAATTGAACCTATTATGATGTTCTTTATTGCCTGTTTGGTACTATTGATGGCACTTGGTATCTTTATGCCTATGTGGGGAATGGGAGATGCAGTTAGTAAATAACTTTTTAGATTAGAGTTTATGATGCTTCATAGCTCTTTCTAAATCTTCTACTGTATCAATCCCAAAGCTTTGTGTGTGTACCTCTACCATGGCTATTTTATATCCATAGTAGAGAGTTCTTAACTGTTCTAGCTTTTCTATATTCTCCAAAGAAGAGACCTCTAATGTACAAAACTTCTTTAGTGATTTCATAGAAAAACCATAAATACCCAAATGCCCCTTATACGCATCAAAGTGATGGTCTCTAGGATAAGGGATTTTTGCTCTTGAGAAATAGAGGGCAATATTGTCTTTTGAAGTGACTACTTTGACAATATTAGGGTCATCTGCTTCAGGGTTAGTAATAATCTTGTAGGCTGAATTCATTATAATTTCACTATTCTCTCTATTTTTTTTGGTAAGAGAGTAGATAGCCTCTACTACTTCTGACTCTATAAAAGGCTCATCTCCTTGAACATTAATAATAATCTCATCTTCATCTAACTCTAATTTTTGGGCAGCTTCAAAGATACGGTCAGTACCACTTTGATGCCTACTTGAGGTCATCACTGCTGTAATATTATATGATGAAGCCATATCCATAACCTCTTTTGAATCTGTTGCGATAGCAACCTTATCTATATTAGAGACTCGCATAGCTGTACGAATTACCATAGGCACTCCTGCTATATCAGCTAATACTTTATTTGGAAATCTACTAGAGCCTATCCGTGCAGGGATAATAATCATTATAAAACCTTTTTGTAAAAAATAATAGCTATAATTCTACAATAAATTTTTATAAAATAGGTAGCAGATGAAACAAGCACTTTTCCTTCTTAATATGGGTGGTCCTAACCATATCGAAGAGATAGAGATATTTTTAAATAATATGTTTGCAGATAAAAATATTTTGCCTGTTAATAGATACTTACGAAAACTTATCGCATCTATTATTATCTCCAAAAGGTTAGAAGAGGTCAAAGAGAATTATCGTCTCTTGGGTGGGAAATCCCCTCTTCCACAACTTACACAAGAACTCATAGATAAACTCTCTACAAAAATAAAACTCCCTATATATGCCACAATGCGATATGTAGCCCCTTTTGCAACAGAGGCACTTATTCAATGCCAAAGAGATGGAGTAGAAGAGTTACTGCTTTTTCCTCTCTATCCGCAATACTCCACAACAACTACACTCTCATCCCTAGAAGATATACAAAATCGTGCAAATGCTCTCTCTTATACTCCAAAAATAACTCTTATAGAGCCCTATTATGATAAATATGAGTATATTGAAGCGAGTTGTGAAAAGATTATAGATGCTACAAAAGAGATAGAACGAAGCTCTTATGACCTTATACTCTCAGCCCATGGCTTACCTATGAGTATTATCAAAGCTGGTGACCCTTATGAGAAAGAGATTACTGCTAATGTCTCTGCTATTAAAACCTATCTGCATAGTAAGAATATCTTTTTTCAGAGCATCTCTCTTGCCTATCAATCCAAAGTTGGTTCCTCTGCATGGCTAGAGCCTAATCTTGCAGATGTTCTGCGAAATCCCAAAAGTCTTAAAGTAGTTATCTATCCTATTGCTTTTACTATTGATAATTCAGAGACACACTTTGAGCTTGATATTGAACATAGAGAGATAGCCCAAAAGATAGGCTATGAGGATTATATTGTAGTAGAGTGTATGAATGATAGTGATAAGTTTGTGAACTTTATAGCTAAAGAGGTAGACTCCCTTTAGCCATAATAAGTAGACCTATAGTAATAAGAAGTAGTGAGACAAAAGCAAAAACTCCTGCATAGAGTGCTACACTATTGACACCTGCTACAATACGCATTACACCTATCGACTTCTCTTTATCCCCCTCAAACATCACTTCAATATCTTTTCGATGAAGTTTATAGTTTGTATAGACAAAATAGGTACTAAATCCTCCTAAGAGTAGAGAGAGTAGCAGATAAAATAGAATAAAAAATGGCAAAGGTACAATAGCTCCTACAATAAGTATAATAAATAAGATAATAAGTGCTACCTTCATCTGTTTACGATAGAGAAGATACCAAAAACCACCAATCATTGCCCAACTATTCCAGTACCAACTTACCCCTTTGGAGCGTCTATCAAGTGTTTGGAAAGCTTTTGCATACCATGTAACTTTTGAGGGTGTTGCTATATACGCTTCTAACATTTTTGTCTCATATTCTCTACTATCCATCTTGCAACTCTTTTGTTTTTGTATATGCTTCACTCAAAAGAATAGAGACTATCACTAAGGGTGGAAAACTCAAAGAGATAAGATAGGATGGAATATGCAGATAGTCATGTCTGTTGAGATAAAAAAAGCCTAAAACCAAAATAATATACGCACCCAAACGAAAAAATGAAAAAGATGCTCTGGAATCTTTTGCAACCTCTTTGAGAGAGCGACGATTCTCTTTTAGTTTAGCTTTTTCCTCTTTGAGACTGTTGCCCTCATCCTCACTATAGAGGTCATGGGGGTCGTCTAACTTATCTAACTCATCACGATCAGCATCTGTAGGCATAGCACCCAAAGCTACACCTCTATTGACCATTTTTCTATAACTTATCATAGATGCACTAATAACCAAAGCCGAGGTAAAAAAAGCTATTTGAGAGCTATAGAGCCAATCTCTATCTCCCATAAATATACAAAACCCTATAAGAAGACTATCTACAAACAAAAGTGTATTAATAATTTTTATATTAGTACTTGTCATCGTCATCATCATCTATTTTTTTATTAGAATCATAGGCATAGCGTGGGTCTTTGGCTAACTCATCCATAGATTTTTTTTGTTTTTGATACGCTTTATAAACATTAAGCACCGCAGCAGCAACTCCCCAAAAGACTCCAACCCATAAAAGCCAAGCAACCCCAAAGAGACTCTTTAGACCCAAGCCAATGGCAACTCCCAATAAAACAGCTACTACCATAGAGATACCTAAGCTTAGTCCATCAGCAGCATCTACTACCTTTTTTAGTTTTGGTTCTTCTTCTTGCATTTCTACTCCTTTGAAGCAATCTCTGCCATAACTTTTGTAGCTATAGCAATAGTCTCTTCTATCATCTCATCACTTGTTGCAGTTGATATAAATCCTGTCTCATACGCCGAACATGCCAAGTAGACACCATTAGCTAACATGCCTTGATGAAACTTCCCAAATGTCACGGTATTGTTTTCTAATGCATCCTCAAAGTTCTCTACAGGTTTAGAACTAAAGAAAAATCCAAACATACTCCCACGCACTCTCGTCTGCAGAGGGATTCCAGCACTTTTGGCTGCTTCTTGGAATCCTTGCATCAATCTTTTGGCTCTTGCAGCAAGTGTAACATAGATAGATGGTTGGCTTTTGAGTTTTCTAAGACTTGTAAGACCAGCAGCCATAGCCACTGGATTGCCACTTAGTGTTCCTGCTTGATAGACAGGACCCTCAGGAGAGAGATGAGCCATAATCTCTGCTCTTGCTCCAAATGCACCCACAGGCATACCTGCACCAATTACTTTGCCTAGTGTTACCATATCTGGTTTTACTTTGGTAATCCCCTGAGCTCCTATAAGACAGGCTCTAAACCCACTCATCACTTCATCATAAATAAGTAACGCTCCATTGAGGTCACATAAAGCTCTTAACTCTTCGAGAAACTTTTCATTTGCAGGAACTAAGCCCATATTTCCAGCAATTGGTTCTAAAATAACACATGCCACCCCCTCTTGGCTTTGAGCAAAACACTCTTTGACACTTTGGATATTATTATATTGAGCCAAAAGTGTATGTTTAGTGAGGTCTTCTGGAACCCCTGGGCTACTTGGATGACCAAAAGTCACAGCTCCACTTCCTGCTTGAACTAACAAGGAATCACTATGTCCATGGTAACAACCTGTAAATTTAATAATATCATCACAGCCAGTATACCCACGAGCCAAACGCAAGGCACTCATAACAGCCTCTGTACCAGAACTTACAAAACGCACCTTATCCATAGTATCAAACATAGAGACTATCTCTTGTGCCAAATCTGTCTCCACAGTTGTAGGGGCTCCAAAACTTAACCCTCTTTGGACTGCATCAATTACAGAAGCCTCTATATCTGCATCTCTATGACCAAATATTAGTGGTCCCCAACTCTGTACAAAGTCAATATATCTATTGCCATCAATATCAAAGAGATACCCACCCTCACCTCTTTGGATAAAAGGCGGTGTCCCTCCTACACTACTAAATGCTCTTACAGGTGAATCTACGCCACCAGGAATAACTTTATAAGCCTCTTGGAATGCTTCAATACTCTTGTCATAACCCATTATTATTATCCTTTTTGCTATAATTGCTGAAATTATACACTATAGGAGCAAAAGATTAGAACAACTCAAGCATTCCTAAGCTCTATACTCTTGCATTTGATAATTGTCTACCTTTATTTATATTTTACTAAAGAAAAAATTATCTTTTTCCCTCCACCAAAAGATGCAAAAGCAATTACGCTTGATTTAACACAATTTAAATCACCTCCAAAACCTATAGTTGTACCCAAAAAAGAGCTACCTCAAACCTTGCCACAACAAAAATCTATACAAACACCTGCACCTCTAAAAAAGATAGAAAACACCCCCCAAGCCAAAAGAAAACTCCTTACAAACAAAAAAGTCCTTGTTGTAAAAGAGTCCACACAAGAGAACAATACAACACTAAAAGAGAAACTAAAAAAGCAAAAAGAAAAAGAAGAGAGTATAAAACAAAAAATTAAAAAACTCAAAGAGGAGAAGCGAAAAAAAGCCAAACTCCAAAAAGAAAAAATAAAACAAGAAAAACTCAAAAAAGCTCAATTAAAAAAAGAGAAACAAAAAGAAGAAGCGAAAAAAAGAGAAGCAAGAAAAAAACGCATTAAAGAACTCAAAGCCATGGAAAAAAAGCTCTTCAAAGAGCAACAAAGACGACTCAAAGAGTATAAATCTCCTTTAGCTAACTCATTAATGAAGAGTGGCACATCCTACAAACCAACACGCTCACGCCAATTAACACAATCATCAAGTACCAATCTTATTAATAAACTCTACGGCAAAGAGTTTGATAGCTACTCCTCACAAGAGAAAAAATTCCTCAAAGCCAATCTAGGAAGAATCCACTCTATCACCCAAAAAGCTCTTAGTCGCAATGGATACCCTGAGTCTGCTATTAGAATGGGTCAAGAGGGAGTCAATGTAGTCTCTTTTTATCTCCATCCCAATGGCAACATAACCCAACTCAAACTAGAAAAATCAATGGGACATAGCTCATTAGACAACAACACCCTCCAAGTCATCCGTATAGCATACTCAAACTACCCCCTCCCACAAAAAAGAACCAAAATTAAGTTTTATGTGAATTATACGATTAACTAAAAGTAGATTTCGTTATTTCCTAAGATCTATTCAGATAACATATTTAAACTATTCTGAAGTTCAAGGGCAACCACAAGGGATTCTCAGCATATGATTGCTAAAGTATTAGGATATCACAACTAGCTGTGTTTTGGGTGATTAAGAGGAGTAGGGTATGAGTTATTCATTATCACCTAAACTCTCTAAACTTAAAATATAAGTTCTTGGCTTGTCTAAATCGGCTATTTCTATGATTATCAAGAGTGATAAGAGTGGATATTGAACGGGAGGGGTGTTATGTATTTATTAAGGAGAAATAATGGAATTTTATATTTTTTGGGGTTTTAATGCTGTTATGGCTCTTGTTTTTATTTTTATTATGTCATTTACATTAGAGAGAGGTGCTTCTCACAAAAGAGCATGGAAAGAAATATTTAAAGCACTTTTTAAAAGATTGGGTATTGTATTAGTTTTATATATTATTATCATATTTATTGGTGTATATACCAATCATAGAGATTGCTCACCTAATAAAGAGGATCTCACTATCATGACACCTATGGCAGAAGCTATTTCAAATTATATTATTAAAAATGGTATACCAAACTCAATGAGAAGCATTTCAAATTTACCTTATAAATTTACAATATGCAGAAAATCTAATCTTAATGGTGAAATATGTTTCTATGAAAAAAATAATACGCAAAATATATCCTATGAAGTTGAACTATTTGAAACATCTAGTTTAAATATTTATAGGCTTCGGATTAGTAGACACTATCATAAAACTTCTCTATATGTTGGAATCACATTAAAAAAACTAGATCATGAGAAATGGAGAGTAGAGAGTAAAGATACAGAGGTTTTTTTTGGATCTAATCAATGTAATTCAATGAAGCAATAGTAAGGAAAACAATATAATGGATTTTAGGGCATTTTAGATTTTAGGAGTCTATCATTAAAACTAGCAAGAGACAAAGCATAATTTTTATTTTTCAATTAATAATTTTGCTATGAATATAGGTGGTGTTGTCAGGGGACAACACCCTACTCCTGATGAGCAAATATTACGCGTATTAAAAAGGCAAAAG
>Ga0193964_1001251_pt1 | contig 11319 bp, 8 predicted proteins | sample FB_7_MG_FD_140323 | JGI IMG/M metagenome (GOLD analysis project Ga0193964, IMG submission 140323) | Microbial mat bacterial communities from the Broadkill River, Lewes, Delaware, United States - FB_7_MG | ecosystem: Environmental > Aquatic > Freshwater > River > Microbial mats | place: USA...
AAAGAGAAGCTTCTAGTAGCCTCCTATCAAGGGCATCTTTTTAATAGTTGGCTCTCCAAGCGAATCCATATTTCGGCTAATTTCAAAAAGTTATCTTATCCCAAAGAGCTAGAGAATATACTCTCACAAGAGCCACAGTTTTTTAAGCTTTTTATGGGTGATTTAATGATGCCATACCCTTATGGTAAACACTCTTTTGTAAAAGAGATGCTTCCTAGTTCTGAGCTCTTTTCCAAAGGGAAGATGGCTCCTACAGGGCTTATTTGTGGTTCACACTCTGCACGCTCACAAAATGATGCCTACTACCTAGAAGAGCCCTATGATGATGCAGAACTCACCTCTCTCAAAGGAGACCGTCGGTTTGCATGGATTTGGCCAGAGGATGTATCTACCAAGTATAACGACGCTTCTAAGCAACTTACTATTGAATTTTATCTCCCAAAAGGCTCCTATGCAACTACTTTTTTAGAAGAGATAGCCAAAAAAGATCTGAGTGGTTATGGCGTATAGAGAGTGGTTTGCAAACCATGCCCAAAAACATGCCCATATAGTGGCTACTTTGGGGCATTTGAGTGATAAAGAGCTTATAGAGTATTTTGATTTTGAGAATATGAAGGTAAAGCATCCAGACTTTTGTCCCCTCTATGCCAAAGATAAAAAGTGCCATGATATGCCAAAGCTCAACTGCTACTTTTGTGCATGCATGCATTTTCGTTTTGATGACAATAGTACCCAAAAAGTAGGTGAAAAAACCTGCTATAGCTACTGTAGTATAGAGTCTGAAAACCATAGACTTTTTGAGAGCCAAACAGCTATTCATAATGACTGCTCACAGTGTAAAGTCCCACATAAAAACCATGTGATAGAGAGATATTTTAGTCGAAATTGGGTAGAGGTTATGCAAAAGTGTGATGAGAGCAAAAAGTAATGTTAGCATATTTTAAGTATAATTCTTGATGATTATATAAAATACCACTAGGAGTGAGTAATGCCATTTTTTACCGCAGATATATGTGATGAACATCGAGATGATATTCAGGTTTTAAGCCATGATTATAAAGAGTATGGAGGCGTAGAGAAAGTCCAAGGTACTATTGCTACAATTAAACTCAATGAGGAGAACTCAGACCTTATTACTATGCTTAAAGAGGATGGTAAAGGGCGTATTGCTGTTGTAGATGTAGATAAGGCTTTTTATGCTGTTGTGGGTGAGAATTTGATGCGATTTGCACTAGAGAATAACTGGAAAGGTATCCTCGTTAATGGTTTTGTACGAGATACTAAGATTACCAAAACTATCCCTGTGGGGCTTTGGGCATTAGGGACTTGTGCTAGAAAAAGTCATAATAAACAGAGAGGTCAAAGAGATATAGAGTTAGAGTTTGGAGGGGTCTTATTTAGGAGTGGAGACCATCTTTTGGCTGATGAAGATGGAATTATTGTAACCCATAAGTATGTGCTTTAATGCAGACGCTTCAGAGCCTTCTTTTAGAAAAGACCAAGTTTACTGCACAACATATTACTAATATCCTCTCTCTTTTAGAAGAGGGGGCAACTATCCCTTTTATTGCAAGATACCGTAAAGAGATGACAGGGAGTGCAGATGACCAGAGTCTTCGTGATTTTGAAAAGTTTTATCTTGCAAGCAAAAAACTGCTCCAAAGAAAAGAGGAGATAGTACGGCTTATCTCTACAAAAGGCGAATTAACCAAAGAGATAGAAGAGCGTGTAGCAAATGCCAAGAGCCTAAGTAGCTTAGAGGATATTTATCACCCTTTCAAATCTACAAAAAGCTCTAGGGCTACTACTGCTATTGCGTTGGGGTTAGCCCCTTTGGCAAAAACTTTGGCTAGAGGAGAAGTTACAAAAGAGCAGTTTACTACAGAGGCAAAAAAGTTCCTTAGCCCCAAAGTCCCCCTAGTAGAAGATGCTATCCAAGGGGCAAAAGATATTCTAGCCCAAGAGTATGCACAACTGCCTCGTCAAAGAGAGTCTCTACGAAACAGTATGATGAAGTTTGGTCTCTTAGAGGTCAAAAAAACAAAAAACTTTCAAGAAAATGGTACATTTAAAAATTTTGTAGGCAAACCTCAACGGGTTGCAACTATCCCCTCACACCGATATTTAGCCATTATGCGTGGAGTAGGTGCTAAGGAGTTATCGGTCAATATAGCCATAGATATAGCACGGATTGAATCAGCAATCAAGCAGTACCATATCCCAAGAGGGGCTTTGAGTTCTAAAACGCTTCTTTTTGATGCCTATCGTGATGGACTCAAACGCTTACTCCTCCCCTCTATCCAAAGAGATGTCCATGCTTTGCTTAAAGAGCGTTCTGATGAGAGTGCTATAGAGGTATTTGGCAAAAATCTCCATCAGCTTCTTATGACAGCTCCCGTAACCAAAAGAGTACTTCTAGGTGTTGACCCAGCTTTTCGTACAGGGTGTAAATTAGCAGTAATAGATGAACAAGGAGACTATCTTGACCACGCAGTTATCTACCCTACACAACCCAAAAATGATTATGAAAATTCTAAATCTGTAGTGTTGGCACTGGCTAAAAAATATAATATTAGAGGTGTGGCTATTGGCAATGGTACAGGCTCACAAGAGACACAGGCCTTTTTTGCCAAACTCAATGCCCAAGAGTTGGCAGGACTTAGCTACACAGTAGTCTCAGAAGCGGGAGCCTCTGTCTATTCGGCCTCTGCTATAGCTATGGAGGAGTATCCTAATCTTGATGTGACTATTAGAGGGGCTATCTCTATTGCTCAACGGCTTCGTGACCCCATGGCAACACTTGTAAAGATAGACCCAAAATCTTTGGGAATAGGGCAGTATCAGCATGATGTACACCAAAAAAATCTTGCCAAAAAGCTCAATGATGTTACTGAAGATATCGTCAATAGTGTAGGGGTAGATATTAACTCTGCTTCTATATCCTTGCTCTCGCATATAGCAGGAGTGAGTCCACGATTAGCACAAAATATTATAGAGCATAGACAAAAAAATGGGAACTTCACAACCAAAGAGCAACTACTTCAGGTCAAAGGGGTAGGGGCGAAAGTCTATGAACAATCAGCAGGATTTATTCGTATCAAAGATGCCAAACGAATTTTGGATAATAGTGGCATCCATCCAGAGAGTTATAGTGTTGCTTCTAGGCTTCATAGCTTAGATTTAGCTCGTGTAGATACAAAAAGTCTCGCGAAGGAGTTTGGGGTAGGAGAGGAGACGCTCAAAGATATTATCAAAGAGCTTCAAAAACCCGGCTTTGACCCAAGAGATGAGCTTCCTGCTATTCCCTTTAAAGAGGGACTTATAGATATAGATATGATTTGTGAGGGGAGTTTTGTCTCTGGGGTTGTACGCAATATTGCAGATTTTGGAGCTTTTATTGATATAGGGCTCAAAAATGATGGTATGGTGCATATCTCCAAGATAAGCCATAAGCGTATAGACCACCCCCTAGAGGTATTAGGTATCAATCAATATCTTCCTCGTATAGAAGTACTGCATATAGACAAGGAGAGAGGGAAGATTGAGTTAAGTCTTCTCTAATATATCTCGATGAGAAGCATTAAGATTTTATTATTTTTTTTCTCTCTTCTTGCTCTTTTTTTAGCTATAGATATGCTCTATCCATTAGATAAAAAGAGGCTTTTCAAGCCACACTCTACACTTGTTTATGATAAAAATGGACACCTTTTGCGTGTGCATTTGAGTGAAGATGGTTTTTTGCGAATACCTATAGATAGATTTTCTATGGGACATGAGATAAAAGAGATACTTCTTGCGTATGAGGATCAATACTTTGAGTACCATTTTGGTATTAATCCCATCTCTATAGTCAGAGCCATACTTTTTAATAGTAGAAACAAACGCACCATTGGAGCCTCTACACTTACTATGCAAGTAGCACGAATGATGCACCACAAAAGACGAACACTCCAAAATAAATTTATAGAGATTTTTATGGCTTTACAGCTAGAGTATTATTATTCCAAAGAGGAGATTTTAGAGATATATCTCAATAATACTCCCTATGGTGGCAATATAGAGGGGTTTGCTTCGGCCTCTTTTGCTTATTTTAATCTTCCTGTAGAGTCTCTCTCATTAGCTCAAATAGCCTATCTTGTCTCTATTCCAAAAAATCCAAATCAAAATAGACCCAAGAACCCCAAGCAGATAGACCAGCTTAAAAAAAGAGTTCTAAATACTCTCTATAGAGGAGAAGGAATATCTAAAGAGAGGTATCAAAGAGCTATAAGTGAGAAGCTAGAAGCCCATAGAGATAATCTCCCCAATCATGCACCACACCTAAGTGCCAAGTTTAAAGGTGGAGGAGAGGTCTGGACAACTCTTGATATACACTTGCAACAGAGCATAGAGGGAGTGATTAAAGAGCAGATAAAAAATCTTCGTAAATTTGAGATATACAATGCAATGGCTCTTGTGATTGATAATAAAAATATGCAAATTCTCTCTTATGTTGGTTCTCAAGACTTTAATGATAAAAATCATTCAGGAGAGGTAGATGGGTTAGAGGCACTTATTAGTCCGGGTTCGACCCTAAAACCATTTATCTATGCAAAAGCTCTTGAAAAAGGTATTATCACACCCCTGAAAAAAATTTATGACATCTCTTTATTTGTAAATGGATATGCACCTCTTAACTATAATGAAGAGTTTCTAGGAGAGATAACAGCCAAAGAGGCATTGCAACTCTCTTTGAATATTCCTGCTGTTTCTTTGGATATATTACTAGGAGATGACTCTTTGTATACTCTCCTCAAAGAGGCAAATCTCTCTTCTATAACGCACCCAAAGTCATACTATGGTAGCTCACTAGCTCTAGGTGGATGTGGTGTAACACTCAAAGAGTTAGCACAACTTTTTGCATCTCTTGCCAATGGAGGAGTCTATAAAGAGGCTTCATTTTTGCAATCGTACAGCTCTTCTAGTGGGGTCAATATTTTGAGTAGAGCATCGGCGTATCTTATTAGTGATATTTTAGTTGATGCTCCTAGAGACTCTTTTAGTAGCTCTTGGGAGTATATAAAGCGTATGCCCAAAGTGGCATTTAAGACAGGAACATCTGCAAATGCTATAGATATGCTCTCTATTGGATATACACCAGAGTATACTGTGGCTGTATGGTATGGAAACTTTAGCGGAAAAGAAGCCAAAAGAGTAGAACAAAAACAGAAAAATAAGCTTACAGGACTCAAAGCATCTTCGCCTACACTTTTGAATATATTTAGAATTTTAAAACCCAATAGTTGGTTCTTGCAACCAAAAGAGGTTCGCCAAGAGAAAATTTGTCAAGATGCTTTTGTAATAGGTGCATGTAAAAAGTTTGTTATTGATAAGAGTATAGAGGGGGTTACACGCACAACTCCTTGCCAACGGATGCGTGCAGAGGTACTAGCAACACTTCAAGGAAGAGGCGTTATCAAAAATATCAAAGAACTCTCTTCTCATAGGTGTTACCCTCTTTGGCAAAAATATACTCCACTCATTACTACACCACTTCATAATACAACTCAAATACACAATAAACTTCTCCCCCAAGAGTTTAAAAAGACAAAATTACAATGCTACTCTTTTGAAGCAAATAGTTCTATTATCTGGATGATTAGCAATCAAGAGCCTATTCGTGGCGTATCAGGGCAACCTCTTTATCATTATCTTGATAGAGGCAAATATAAAATAGAGTGTTTAGACCAAGGAGCAAAAATAGGCACGGTGGTAGTGGAGATTGATGAGATTTAAAAAGTAAGTGGAGATTAAAAAAAAAGAGAGTATAGTTAATTTTGGAGGTTTTATGAAAAATTCTGAGCATAATTTGATATTTTTATTTTTTAAAATTATAATTCCTATAGTAGTAGTTTTATCTATAGGAGCTATCTATCTTTTTGAAGAGACATCTTCTGAAAAAAAAGATTTTATGCTAGAGAAGGTGATAACACTCTCTACAATAATATCAACTATGATAGAGTATGAAAAAGAGCATCCTACTATAGATAGTTTAGAATTTTCTTCTAAAGCAACACTCAACCAAATCAAAAGAGCATTTGAGAACTTTTCAGAGTCTAATACTCTTGCTTTTGAGTATCTTGTAGGAGAGAGAAATGGTAGCAAAGTAGATTTTATAGCTTTCTCCTCTACTACTAAACCAAAATCAGTAGAGTATATTCATAATGAACTAGCAATACCTATGAAACGAGCATTAGAGGGATTGAGTGGTGTAGATGTGGAGTATGATTATAGTCACAAAAAGGTCTTTTCTGCCTATACACCTATTAAAAATACCCAATGGGGGCTTGTTGTCAAACAACCTTATACTCTTCATATAGCTCCTTTTAAAAAAGTTATCAATAGAACACTCCTCTTTTTGTTTATAGTAGTAATAATTTTGTATTATATATTAAAGTTTTATGAGTACAAAAAGAGTGAACTTCTAAAGATAAGTAATGAGCGGTTTAAAGACCTTGTTGAGAGTACTAAAGATTGGGTTTGGGAGATTAATAAAGATGGAGTTTATACCTACTCTAATGCACGAATAGAGAATATTTTGGGTTATACTCCTGCCCAAGTACTAGGCAAGACCCCTTTGAGTCTGATGGAAGAGAGTGAGAGGCTTAGGGTAGGGGATATATTTTTTACTCTCTTTAACAATAGACAACCATTAGTTAATTTAGAAAATACAAATATTCACAAAAATGGACAAAGAGTTGTTCTCTTGACAAGTGGTACAGCATTTTTCTCTTTGAGTGGAGATTTTATGGGATATAGAGGGATAGACAAAGATATTACAGAAAGGAAATTACGAGAAGAGCAGATTGCCCAACTGGCCTATTTTGATACACTTACAGGAGTTGCTAATCGTAGAAGTATCTCTTTGAAGCTAGAAGACGAGATAAGTAAAGCTATAAAAAACCAAACAAATGCATCTTTGATATTTCTTGATTTAGATGGCTTTAAGAAAATTAATGACTCTTTGGGGCATGAACATGGTGATAGAGTACTACAAATAGTAGCCAAAAGACTCCAAGAGACTATTCGAGAAGGTGATGAGGTGGGAAGAGTTGGAGGAGATGAGTTTGTTTTACTTATTAGAGGGGGACATAGAGAGAAAGATATGTACAAAAAATATCTTGTAACCCTTGCAGAGAGAGTGATAGAGAGTATTAATGAACCACTAAAGATTCATGGTAAAATAAATTATATTGGTGCTAGTTTAGGGATTGCTATTATTCCTGAAGATGGTGAGAGTGTATTAGAGATTATGAAGAGAGCAGATAGTGCTATGTATAGTGCAAAGAGTCTGGGCAAAAATCGTGCTATTTTTTATGATAGTAGGAGTTAAATCAGATATTTAGCTATAATATTTATGAAACTTTAAAGATTAGGAATAAGAGATGAAACAAATAAAAAATATCCTCCTTGCACTTTTGCTGTTGGTAGCAACCAAGACTCTTTTGATGGCTGAAGATAATGAAGCCTATAGGTACAAATGGATAGGGACTTTTGCTAAGAATACTCCCTATACAAGACAGGTTATAGAGAGCAATATGCACTGGAGAGGCATTAGTGACCGTATTAAACAAAGATGGGTAGAGGGGTACTCTATCACAGAGATTAAATATGGTAATGGTAAGTGGGTTGTACTTTTTTCCAAAGGAGTCAAAAACTCTCAACAAGCCTATGATGTAACAGGAAGATGGGAGAGTATGGGTGATACTATCCAAAAACGCTGGGCAGAGGGGTACTATGTAGTAGCCGTAGAGCATGGTCTTAGCGAATGGGTAGCAGTATTTGCCAAAAATACAGGCTATACAAACCAATCCTTTGAGCGACAAAAAAAATTAGCTAACTTCCAAAAAAAGATTTCACAACGCTGGGCAGAAGGGTTTGATTTGGTAGATATGGAGTATGGTGAGGGGCATTGGCTAGGAGTCTTTTCTCAGGGTATAGGGTATAATGAACATGCTATGAGTGTACGAACAGATTGGAAAAAGTTCACAAATGCAATTAGCAAAAATTGGAGTGATGGGTATTTGATTACTGATATGAAATTTGGTATAGGCAGATGGTTAGGAGTCTTTGCCAAAGGTACACCTTATAACAAACAGACTTACGAGACACGACCAACCATAAAAGAGCTTCAAAAAGTAATGGATGAAAAAGCATTAGAGGGTTACGCTTTGGTAGATTTATCAGAGGGTTGGTAAAATTAATCTAAGGTGAAGAGTAAGGAGATGATAGCTCTATCTTTTATCCCTTACGAATTGTCTCTTTGATAAGGGGTATTTGAGTGGGGGTGATACTCAAAGAGCTAAAGCCTATCTGGAGGAGTCTTTGAGAGGCTTGGGGGATACTGGCTATCTCTCCACAGATACTTATGGGTTTGGTACTTTTGGTATAGAGGAGTTCTAATACATCAAAAAGGACATCAGAGAGTGGGTCTGCATGGAGAGTGGGGTGGGTTCGTTCTATAGCAAAGAGATATTGGGTTAGGTCATTTGTCCCTACAGAGTAAAAATCTACTAATGGATTAAAGGCATCTATCTGAAAAATAACAGATGGAACCTCTATCATAATTCCAAACTTTACATTATCCACTTTGAGCTTATACTTTTGGGCTATACGAAGCGTAAGGGCTTTGGCATCTTTAAACTCTTTGGGGGTCGATACCATTGGAAACATAATATTAATCGCTTTGCCTTTACTCGCTTTAAGGATAGCTTTGATTTGGGTTTGAATCAGTTCAGGGTGAGAGTCAAAGAGCCTTACACCTCGAATACCCAAAAATGGATTGCTCTCTTTTGCCATCTTGACATAAGGGAGTTCTTTGTCTCCTCCTATATCAAGTGTACGGATTGTAACTCTATCAAAGAGCTTAAAAATATTACGATAGGCTTTGGTTTGTTCCTCTAAAGTTGGCTCTTTTGTTTGGAAAAGAAATTCACTCCGAAGTAATCCTATCCCATCAGCTCCTTGCTCTTTTGCCTCTTTTGCACTCTTGAAGTCTGTTACATTTGCCAATATTCTAATCTCTTTGCCCTCTTTGGTTTGGGTTGTATCAAATCGTTTGGAGTCTGCATTTTGGAGTATCTCTTGGTGTTGGAGAACTCTTTTGTTTGCTCTATGAATATCTTCTGTAGAGGGATTGGCAATAAGCAGACCCAAAGAGGCATCTAATATACTCATCTCATTTGCAACCAAGGAGTCTCGAATAATAATACTAGGGATACCAAAGCTTTTGAGCAAGATAGCACTATGAGAGAGTAGGGAACTCTTTTTTAATATAACCCCCACAATAGCACTCTTTGCCAAGGTAGCTACTTCACTTGGAAGCAGGTCATCAGCAAAGAGTATAGAGGGAGTCTCTGGTAGGATAAGTACAGAGTGTTGCCCTAGTTGCGACAAGATAAGCTTTTGAATATCCAAATAATCAGCACGACGAGCATCAAAAGAGGAGGCTTGTAGGGACTGTATATGCTCTTTGATATAGCTACTAAACTCCTCAAGGGTGGTGAGCTTTTGTATCTCTTTGTCTTCAAGGAGTGTTTTATGGGCTAAATAGATAGAGGCATTAGGAGTCTCTTGTTCTGTGGTATGGAGCCTCTCTAGCTCTTGAATACTCTTTTGGAGGGCTTCTTTGAAAGTGAGATTATTACTTTGGTTCTCTATTTTAATCGTTGCTTGATAGAGAGGTGCTACTACTATGCCCTCAGCAATAATAGAACCCTTAAGCCCTGAATTTTCATAGAGAGATGGATTGAGAGTTTCTAGGGATTCATTTTTAAATGTAGGTGGTGGTTTTATCTCTGCGTCCATAAGTGACTCAAAAAAATTGGCTAATGCATAGAGCGTCTCTTGGGGCTTTTCTCCTACTACAGAGAGTTCAAATCTCTCTCCCTCTCCTAGAGTAAGCCCTAAGATAGCATTAATACTTTGAGCATCTACTCTTTGGTCTTTATATATAAGAGTAATAGTTTGTCTATATTTTTTTGTCTCATTCACAAAAGAGGCAATGGGTCGTAGGTGGAAACCATGAGGAGAGGTGATAGTAAGGATTATACTACAAGACTCCTCTTTGGATTTAAATATTTTGTCTAAAAAATTCACTCTATTACTCTTTTCTTGGTTTTGTTTTCAAAAATTTATTTGGAAAATTTTTGCGTTGGATATAATAATGTATAGCTTTTATCTCCTCTTGGGTCAAATAATATTTTGGCATAATGGGATGGTTTCTAGCTACTGTTTTGCTAATCTCTCGAAGTGTTTTATCTCTAATATCCACCCCTTCAATAGTAACAACTTTTCCATCATTATCAAAATACTCTACAATAATTTTCCCCTCTCCTAACTCTCCATGGCATGAAGCACAGCTAATACCTCTAGGGTTATTATAGAGCATCATACCATACTCAAAGTCTGTAATAAAATCTCCTTCAGCAAAAATATACAAAGGAAGTAAAAAGAGTAGTTTCCGTATCAACAAATTATAACCCCTAAATTAATTACGATATAATACCAAAAAATTATCAAGTAGAGTTATAAAAGGAGACTAAGGTGCAGATAATCGATGGAAAGAGATTGGCAAATAGAGTCCAAGAGCATGTAGCCAAAGAGGTCGAAGAGTTAAAACAGGTCAAAAATATTGTTCCTGGACTTGCTGTAATACTTATTGGTGATGACCCTGCAAGTCATGCGTATGTCAAAATGAAAGCAAAAGCATGTGAGCGAGTTGGATTTTACTCTATTTCACATAATATGCCCGATACCATTAGCCAAGAAGAGATTATTGCTACTATCTCTATGATGAATGATAACCCTCGCATAGATGGAATACTAGTACAACTCCCTCTCCCCTCACATGTGGATACCGACAAAATTCTTGAAGTTATAGACCCAAACAAAGATGTAGATGGGTTCCATGCCTATAATGTAGGACGATTAGTTACGGGTCTTGAGAGTTTTGTAGCATGTACTCCTCTTGGAGTTATGAAGATGTTTGAAGAGTATAATATCAACCTAGAGGGCAAAGATGTTTGTGTGGTGGGTGCTAGTAATATTGTAGGTAAGCCTATGGCTAGTCTGCTTCTGAATGCAAATGCTACCGTAACAGTCACACATATTCACACAAAAGACCTCAAAAGTCACACACTCAACGCAGATATAGTTATTGTAGGGGTGGGTGTTCCTAAGCTTATCAAAGAGGATATGATCAAAGAGGGAGCCGTGGTTATTGATATAGGTATTAACCGTGTTGCAGATGGCTCACTTGTGGGGGATGTAGATTTTGAT
>Ga0193964_1001252_pt1 | contig 11317 bp, 8 predicted proteins | sample FB_7_MG_FD_140323 | JGI IMG/M metagenome (GOLD analysis project Ga0193964, IMG submission 140323) | Microbial mat bacterial communities from the Broadkill River, Lewes, Delaware, United States - FB_7_MG | ecosystem: Environmental > Aquatic > Freshwater > River > Microbial mats | place: USA...
CACCCAAGGGCTGCCGCAATTTGCCACGGTTGGACTACCCGAAGGCGCCGTTAAAGAGAGCAAGGATCGCGTTAAATCGGCGATAAAAAATAGTGGTTACGATTTCCCCGTGCGCCGTATCACTGTTAATCTCGCCCCAGCCGACATCCGCAAGGATGCTGCATCTCTTGATCTACCCATGGCCATGGGTATCCTCACGGCAACAGGTGTCACCAGCGAAAAAGCGCGGCGTTATCTCTATATGGGCGAACTCTCCCTAGATGGCCGAATTAAAGCAGTACGCGGCTGCCTCGCTGTGGCTGTGGCAGCAAAAGAGTGGGATCTCGACGGCTTAATCCTCCCTGCGGACAATGCCGCCGAAGGCGCAGTAGTTAATGGCTTACCGATCTTTGCCGTGCAGGACTTAGCTCAGGTGGTGGCCTTTATCAACGGTGAGACCCAGCTTGAACCAACGAAAATTAATACCACCGCCCCCATCATCACACCCGATAATGGCGAGGATTTTTGTGAAGTTCGCGGCCAACAGCATGTTAAACGCGCCCTTGAAGTTGCCGCGGCAGGCGGCCATAATATGTTGATGGTTGGTCCACCGGGTAGCGGTAAAACCATGCTGGCACGGCGCTTGCCATCCATTCTCCCTAATTTGCGCTTTAGTGAAGCGCTGGAAACGACGAAGATTCATTCGATCTCAGGCTTGTTGGCAAAAAGTGATGCCCTGATCCATACGCGCCCTTTCCGTTCGCCACATCACACCATTTCTGATGCTGGATTGATTGGTGGTGGCACCATTCCCCGCCCCGGTGAAGTTTCCTTAGCCCACAACGGCGTGCTATTCTTAGACGAATTGCCTGAATTTAAAAAAAATGTTCTCGAAATGCTCCGTCAGCCACTAGAAGATGGCCAGGTGGGTATCAGCCGCGCCGCCATGAGCCTAACCTTTCCTGCTTCATTTATGATGGTGGCAGCGATGAACCCGTGCCCGTGCGGCTATTTAGGTGACAGCCAGCATGAATGCACCTGCACCCCACCCATGCTACAACGCTACCGTAATCGCCTTTCGGGGCCACTGCTTGATCGTATTGACCTGCACGTTGAGGTGCCACGCATCTGCCATGAAGAGCTAGCCAACCCCAACGAGGGCGAATCCAGTGAGGCCATTCGCCAACGGGTCGAACAAGCGCGCGGCCAGCAAGAGCAACGCTTTAATCGCTGCGGTATTCATGCTAACGCCCAAATGCAAGCGCGACATATTCGTAAATACTGTGCAGTAGACAGCGCTGGAGAGAAACTGCTGGCCATTGTTACGGACAAGCTCGGTCTGTCGGCTCGCACCTATAGCCGTATTTTAAAAGTTGCCCGTACCATTGCCGACCTAGCAGGCAGTGACGCGATCTGCGAGCACCATCTCGCCGAAGCAATTCAATACCGTAGTCTTGACCGTCGTGCACCATAATCAGCTGACACATCAACAACACCTACAATTGCCCTTGAGTTTCCGATCAATCACGTTTATCGTTTCAATCTCTTATAAATAAACAGCGGGGTCTTGGTGTACGATTTTAAGCGATGTAAACTGTGCGGACAATTCAGTGGTTCAATTAAATTCAAATTGAAAGATCTGGCTTTATATGCCTGCGCGACGTGTGATTTTCATTACACGGACCGTTTGGATGAATTGATTGATGACCAGTCATCCTCGCGATTACTCAGCAATACTGAACAACAGTACATTGAGAACCAGCTCGAACAAAACACTCAACAATTAAGTGTTAATCTTAATTTTGTTCAGCAACATAGCGAACTACCAAAAATGAACTGTTTAGATGTCGGCTGCGGTGCGGGTGTTTTTCCTTCATTGCTTCATCAAGCGGGAGCGAAGGTACATGCTATTGAGCCGCAACCGCTTTTTGGCCAGTTTAGCCAACAACACTTTGATTTCACACCGCGTCGTGAGCTTGCCAATCACCCGTATTGGCAACAGGGATTTAACGAACACTTTGATATCGTAACCCTGTGGGACACTCTCGAACATGTCAATTTTCCAGCCGAAACCATCGCCGCCTTGAGTCAGCTTATCAAGCCACAGGGCCTTCTTTTTTTAGACACCCCAGCGCGCGAGTCCCTTCCCTATCGCCTTAGTGAATGGTCTTATCGTTTAAGTCGTGGCCGTAACCCATTGATGCTCAACAGTTTTTATTCAAGCAAACGCTTTGGGCATAAACAAATTTTTAATCAGCAGCAACTGTGGCAACTTGTTGAACAACACGGTTTTTCTGTCATTGCTCGCTCAACAAGGCACAACTCCAAGCGTAAGCATGTCATTGTCTGTCGCAAGCAACCGCAGGCTTGAAGCAATCCGACCTGCGACAAACACTTTTTTTCATGATAGAATCCACCATTATCAGCTGATGGCCTACGTATTAACCCGAGGATTCACATGAGTTCAGCACACGACAACCTCATTCATCTCCATACCATTCTTGACAGTGTTGCTGATGGCGTATTTACCGTAGATGACGAAATGCGCATCACCTCATTTAATCGCGCAGCAGAAGAGATTACCGGCTTCACTCGATCAGAAGCGATGGGGCAACCATGCTGCGAGGTCTTTCGCACCAATGTCTGTTTTGATCACTGTCCGTTACGTGAAGCCATAGAAAACGGCCACAACATAACGAACCGTGAAGTTGATCTTCTCGATCACGAAAATCGCGAAATCCCCATCTCGGTGAATGCCTCAGTACTACGTGATGCGACAGGACGCGCCATTGGCGGCGTTGAAACCTTCCGCGACCTTTCACAACTTCGAGCATTAGCCAGCGAAGTTCAGCACAGCTTCAGCTTTCAAAACATGATTAGCCGCAACCCGCAAATGCAACAACTGTTTGACATCTTACCCGATGTTGCCAATAGCGATGTCACCGCTCTGATTCATGGAGAAAGTGGCACCGGCAAGGAACTTTTTGCCCAAGCCCTGCACAACCTTAGTCCACGCAAGGACGGCCCACTTGTTACCATCAATTGCGGTGCCTTACCCGAACAGCTTTTGGAAGCAGAAATTTTTGGTGTCAAACGTGGTGCCTACACGGGTGCTGTTGCTGACCGCGCAGGTCGATTATCACTAGCACAAGGCGGCACCCTTTTTCTCGATGAGATTGGCGACCTACCTCTGGCGCTACAGGTTAAGCTCCTACGCGTACTTGAGAACAACGAATATCAAGCTCTAGGCAGTGACGAAACCTGCTACGCCGATGTGCGCTTTGTTGCTGCCAGCCATCACGACTTGAATGATCTCGTTAACCAAAAGAAATTTCGCCAAGACCTCTTCTATCGCCTCAACATCATCAGCCTTAAAATTCCGGCACTGCGTGATCGGCGTGAAGATATCCCCCTACTGCTTGATATGGGCTTGAAAAAGTTTTGCAGCAAACATGGCAAGAAAATACAAGGATTTAGCTCAAAGGCGATGTCTTTCCTACTTGAACACCCATTTGAAGGCAACGTACGGGAACTATTAAATATGGTCGAGCGTGCTGTAATTCTCTGCCGTGAAAATAAAATTAAGCGAGAACAACTACCCTTCACAGTAAATAACGAATTACAAAGCGTTCAACGCAAACCTCTTTCGCGCCAAGAACTACAACATCTAATAGAGCGCTACCGTGGCAACAGACAACAGATCGCAAACCATCTAGGCATTGATCGAACAACTCTATGGCGATGGATTAAAAAATATCAGATCTCGCAATAACGTTGCACGCGTTGCACAGCGATGCAATGCAACGCCAGCCAGAAATCCACATAATTTTAGCTACATAGCAAGATAACGGCTACGCACACCCCACCAAACGTTGCAAATGCAACATCATCAATACTTATGATGACTCCAACAATGAGCCTAACTACTGGATAATACACGCTATCTTAAGCGGAAGCACAGTTGGCATCGATCTTGTAGTGTAATAGCACCACTATGTGTAGCGTTCATTTACAGACAAGGAAGCAAGTGGTTTCCACCGAGAAAGATATGGGACAATCAATCATTATTGCGATTCCCAGTTACGATGAGCGTATTTTCCCACGATTTGATCAGGCGCATGAATTTTATTTCGCTGAAGTTAATCTAAACACACACAGTATCGAAGCGATCACAACGCATTCATGTCCTGCGCAAGAACATGATACGTGCTCCTGGCTCCACAAAATGGGTGTCAAGGGTATCATCTGTTCAGGGATACATCATCACCATCAGCTTAAATTTCAACAAGCTGGAATATGGGTGGTTTGGGGCATGAGTGGTGACATTAAATCTACACTTCAGCAGTGGCTGAAAGATCAACCTGCAATGGTCAATAAGAACCAACACACTAGGTTCGACCACACTGATATACCTTTTTATAATGCAACACCTTCTATCTGAATCTGCCGAGGGCTTTGAGAGGGGAGCTATCTTGGCATTGTTATGAATTATTTTTATTTTATGCTCGTATGATTTTCGGGCAGGGCTTTTTTCTATATCTTATGCGATCTTATGTCATAGCCCTGCCCCACCTTTATCCCCATCCTCTTCTATCTTCAATCAACAACCTCCGTTGCTGATAAACTCAACAGTCATTCGACGATAAATTTCGTTAAATTTTTAGTTGCCAATTTCTCGACCATCCTCTAGCGTGTTATACACTTAAATTGTAACGATTCATCAACATAGAGGTAATCGACACCATGCTACTTGACCTACTTCGCCAACGGCGCAGCATTCGCAAATTCACAACAACCCCTCTAAGCTCTGAGCATATTGAACACCTAAAAGAGATCGCTGTTCGCGTTCCGACATCACGCGGTCTTAATCCGTGGCAATTTAATTTTGTCAGCCAAGAGACTCTGATTGCAAAACTCTCGCACGCTAAACCACATGCCGCAGGCTTTATCGAGCAATGCCCCCTTGCCATAGTCATTAGTGGTGACACCAGCTGTTCAGATGTATGGATCGAAGATTGCTCCATTGCGGCAATCTGTCTGCAACTGGCAGCAACAGAGCTTGGCTTGGCCAGCTGCTGGGCCCAAATCCGCTTGCGTCCTCACGATGAAGCAACCACAGCATCTGATTATGTTTGCTCACTACTCGATCTACCATCGACCCAACAAGTCGTAGCGATTATTGGCATCGGCCACCCCAATGAGCAAAAGCAACCCCACCCACATGAATCCCTACCATGGGACCACATTGTCGATTTTACATAAAAAAAAGGGAGGGGATCAGCCCCCCTCCCTTACTCAATCCATCCTATAAGATCACTCTTAATCGTTATCTGTCGGCAACCAGTTTAAAACAAGATGATCCAAAGTGCGCTTGGGAACAAAATGAACCCCATCTGCATCGCGCCAATATTTGATATCACCATCTTCAGCCTTATCAACTAAACGCACCTCTTCATTTGGACGCCCTAAAGCGATCACCATTAAAATTTCAAAGCGAGTTGGAATCCTGAACTCTTCCCGAAATTTTTGTTTTTGAATCGCAGCAATCATGCAACCACCAAGGCCTTGCTCAACTGCGCCAAGCAAAATTGTTTGAGCGCAAATCCCCAAATCAGCACCAAACGCCTCACTCAGAGTTTTGTCTCCAAGGACCACAATATATGCCGCTGGCTTCTCACCCTCTTGCGGCCCACTCCAATCCTTTAAGTAGCCAGCCCAACCTAAATAGCTAAAAATGCGCTCGTTACGCTGCGGCTCAAACGACAATAAGTAGCGTAATGACTGTACATTTCCTGCGGCGCCACACGAGCGAGTTAAATCAACCAAAGCACGCAACTGCTCTTCTTGAACAGCCTCAGCTTGATGAAAGCGACGGTAGCTACGATTCTTTTGTAATAAATCTTTCAGCATCACCCCTCCTAACATGGTAGAATTAAAAACACTAAAATTGAAATGTGAATCATGGTAATAGCTACCATAGTCTTTTTTAACAAAAAATTCTTCACAAAATGCATTTATGAGCGATCTACATATCATACTCGCCTTGATGGCTATTTTCATCGGCGCCCTGCTCGGTGGTCGCATTGCGGCACTTCTTCACGTACCGCGCGTAACAGGTTACCTTCTTACGGGGCTAATGCTTGGCCCATCTACGGCCAAGCTACTGGATGTACCTGCGTCCATCTCAACTCAGGCGCTTACCGACCTAAAACCGCTAGCAAACCTAGCTCTCGCTTTAATCATGATGAATGTCGGTGGTCAGTTTCGCCTTGAAAGCTTACGCCGTTGGCGTTGGCGAATTTTTGCCTTATCGGGAATTGAATCGTCTCTCACCTTCCTCCTCGTCGCTATCGGCTGCGCGGCAACAAATCAATGGTGGCTGCACACCTCTATTGCGCCGTTTACATTGGAGCAATCATCTCTTTTAATGGGCTTATTTTTTGGTGTCATCGCCATCGCAACAGCTCCCGCGGCAACAATGATGGTTATTCGTGAATACGAAGCAGAGGGGCCAACAACCTCTACATTGCTCTCCCTCGTCGGACTCAACAACCTTATCTCTGTGGTAGCATTTCTATTCGCTATGCACTGGGTTTTTTCACCGCATGAAGGCAACCTGATCCTACTCTGGCACCTTACTGGTCCACTTCTGGTTGGCGGCAGTATTGGTTTGCTCATCGCAACATGGAGCCAAAGGCTCGAACTTGCCAGCGAATTTAAGTGTATTATTCTCGGTGCGCTATTTAGCATTACAATTTTAAGCGAAATCTCTGAAATTAATGCCCTATTGTGCCATCTTATTTTTGGCATTGTTCTCGCCAGCAGTTCCCCGCGCTGGCACTTGATTTATGCCGCAGTTAAACAAATTGACTACCCGCTCTATGTGGCTTTTTTTGTCCTCGCTGGCGCAAGCCTTCACATTGAAACTCTCCTGCATATTGGTTCACTTGGCGTTGCCTATGTTCTTTTGCGTATTCTCGGCAAATGGTTAGGTGCTCGATGGGGAGCAAAACTGGCTGCATTTAGTCAGCGTGAACAAGAAACCATCGGCATGACCCTCATGGCACAAGCAGGTGTTGCTATCGGCTTATCCTCAACACTCGCTGACAATTGGAGTCAAGGCGGCCACCTTATTGAGGCAGTGATTCTTGGTTCAGTCGTTGTCTTTGAATTGTTTGGCCCGCTCGCAGTTCGCCATGTACTAGTTCGTTCTGGTGAAGTACCTATTCTTTCATTACTGCGCAAGCGCGCACCACAGGGAGCGATTGAAGGGTTACATAATGTTGTCGATCATTTTCGTTCCTCCCTTGGTTTGCCAGCAGGTCATAAGGTTAAAGATCCGGGCGATATCTTGGTTCGCCACATTATGCGTCAAAATGTTGAAACCATTGTCAACGACACCCCTTTCAACAAACTGTTACGCTTTATCTCCCATAGCCGCTACGATCGATTTCCTGTTGTTGACCGTGCTGGACACTTTGTTGGCATTATCGACTACACCGAAATTCGTAACCTGCTGTTTGATCCAGAGCTCGCAAAACTTGTTGTTGCCAGCGACTTGTTGATCCCCAACCATCAAGCTCTAGGGCCAAACCAATCATTACGTGAAGCTCTGGTGATCATGCGCCGCCACCGACAAATCAGCTACTTTCCTGTACTTGACCCTGAGCAGCCCGACCAGCTTTTTGGTGTCCTTCGTCAAAACGACGTACTGGCGGCTTTTCGCTCATTTGACACCGAAATTGACTAAACGATCGTTCTCGACGACCACCTCACCACCATAAAGGATTACCATGCTCGAAATGCTTCATGCCTATTGGCCCTACCTGCTGCCGCCATTATTGGGCGCGCTTATTGGCTACATCACTAACTACATCGCGATACGCATGTTGTTTCGTCCACTCCACCCTTGGCATCTCTTTGGCCTACGTGTACCCCTCACACCGGGAATCATCCCTTCACAACGCCACGAATTAGCACGTAAGATGGGCGAAATGGTGGGTTCCCACCTGCTAACCACCAACGATGTCGCCAACGCATTAGAAAAACCGGTCTTTCGACAAAAACTCCAGCAAGCGGTAGCAGTAAAGTTGGATACTTTTATTAACCAGTCCCTTGGCCCTGCCATCACATTGTTGCCAAAACGGTTCCATCCACGCTTCTATGAACTACTTGAGACATTACGCTGGAAATTTATCAAATCATTGCGTAACTATTTGGCTAGTACTTCTTTTGAGGATCGACTCAACACGTTTTGCCTTAAACAACTCAATCAATTTCTACAACACGATCTTGCCTATTTTCTCACACCTGAACGGTACCAAAAGGGGCGTGACCATATTGAGCAACGCTTACAGCAATGGCTAACCTCTGACAGCGTAGCACAAACCGTTGGAGACTTTGTTGATGATCAAAGTGAAAACATCATCCGCTCACAAAAATCTCTAAAACAACTTCTACCGGCAGATCTACAACAAGTCCTCCTTGATCAACTGGAAAAGGAGATTCCACAACTGCTTAAACATTTTTCTGCCACCCTCGACGATCCCGCTATGCGCGATAAACTTGAGGAGAAAGTTCGTCACGGAATCGATGGGTTTATCGACTCCGTTGAGGGACTTTCTGCCATCATTGCCGCTCTGTTCGATATGGAGAAGGTCTATGCCCGACTACCGGAGTTCATGGACAAAGCGAGTGACGAACTGCGCCAGTGGTTAAAATCAGAAAAGGTTCAACAGGATGTCGCTGCGGCACTACGTCAACGTCTGGACTCATGGCTCGATCAACCACTATCAAACTACCTTGAACAGATGCCATATGAAAAAGTCGCTGGTATGAAACGTTTCGTTCGTCAACATGCTGTGACCCTTATCCAAAGCCGAAGCACTCAAGAACAGATTATTCTTTGGCTCGAACGCAGTGTTGACAAGGTCAAAGATCGCCCATTTTCTGAACTATTAAGCCAAATCGGCACAGAACAAAGTGCCCCTGTTATCGCAGAACAGATTACTACCACGCTCATTAATATGTTGCAGTCGGACACTGTGCAAGACACCCTAAACCACGAACTAGAAGAGAAAATCAACTACTGGATTAATGAACGCCCCTTGGGGGAACTGGCAACCCGCCTCCCAAGCGATGCTCGTGAAGAATTACAGCATGGACTTTTTGAACAATTGGTAACCATTCTCAAAAAAGAGATTCCACCGCTGGTTGACACCCTTGATATTCGTCGCATTGTCGAAGACAAGGTGAATTCTCTTGATATCCTTAAAGTGGAAGATTTATTGATGGGGATCATGAAAGAGCAGTTTAAATACATCAACCTTTTTGGCGCACTCCTCGGTTTCCTTATTGGCACGCTCAATCTATTGCTCCTTCAGTGGTAACTTAAACGGCACAGATCTAGGCAGTGTGACTATTTATCCACCAACACTGCCTATTTTTTATGCACGACCTAATCCACAACATGGTTATCACCCTCTCAACATAAGTAAAAGCACGAAAAATCAATACATTACGATCATGGCATAGCCCTTGCTATTTTATTTCTGTCTCCTATCTTTAATCGAACATTTGTGTGGCAACGAAGCCGTCAGTTAGCGATTGAATCGCTCAATGCTAACGACCAACGCAGTTCAATTTACTTCGAGGAGGAAGTAATGAAGCACAGCTACGCCCTACCTATTTCCCTCACAGCTCTACTTACGCCCACTCTATCCTTCGCCAATAATTCAACCGTCGACACCGGAACAACGGCCTGGATGATGATGTCAGTCGCCTTAGTGCTTTTGATGATCCCCGGCTTGGCGATGTTTTACGGCGGTCTTGTTCGAACAAAAAATGTTCTTTCAACTATGATGCATAGCTATATTTCCTTGGCAATTATCGGTGTTTTATGGGTAGCCGTTGGTTACTCACTCACATTTGGTAAAAGTATTCTTGGTGGCGTTATCGGCTGGAATTCCGACTACTTTTTTCTTCAAGGTATCGACAACACGATCGTTGATGGCATTCCTGAATACATTATGGCGATGTTTCAAGGTAAATTTGCCATCATCACCCCTGCACTGATTAGTGGTGCCATTGCTGAGCGTGTTTACCTGCGCGGCTACTCACTCTTTATTGCACTATGGTTTCTACTCATCTATTGCCCACTCTGTCACTGGATCTGGTCACCTGAGGGCTGGTTGCTCAACTATGGTGCGGCAGGAGTTATTGACCTCGCAGGGGGACTCGTTATCCATGTTTCTGCTGGAGCCAGTGCCTTGGTTGCGGCCATCTACATTGGCCCCCGTAAAGGATTCCCCCACCGTCCCATGCATCCCAACAACTTGGTGATGACCATGATGGGTGCGGGCCTACTATGGGTCGGTTGGTTTGGTTTCAATGCTGGATCAACCCTACAAAGTGGTCTGGATACGGCCCGTGCGTTAACCATGACTCAAATTTCTGCGGCCAGTGGTGCGCTAACTTGGCTCATAATTGAAGCGATTGTTTTCCGCAAAGCAACAGCCCTTGGCTTTGCTTCAGGGATACTCGCTGGCCTTGTCGTTATCACCCCTGCTGCGGCAGTCGTTCTCCCAACAGGAGCTCTATTTTTAGGTGCTGCATCATCAATTGTTTGTTTTTATGCCATTCAAATGAAAACAAAATTTGGCTACGATGACAGTCTCGACTGCTTCGGTATCCACGGTGTTGGCAGCGGTCTTGGCGTACTGCTATTGTGCTTCTTTGTTCGCCAAAGCTGGATGGACAGCGCGGCACAATCCGCAGGTGGAAGTTGGACAGCGTTTGACCAGTTGGGTGTACAACTGGTTGGTATGGGAGCAACCATCGCCCTTGCTGTTTCGGTTACCTACCTCCTCTGCGTTTTTGTTGAAAAAACCGTTGGCTTCCGTATTGATGAACAGAGCGAAGCGGAAGGACTTGATCAGGCACTACACGGTGAAAAAGGCTACGGCTTAACCAATTCAACTTTGAACCAATAAACGATTTGCGCATAATAAAAAAGGGAAGACAGATCATCTGTCCTCCCTTTTTTTATTCAATTTCGGATCAAATCAATCAATGCCCGCTTCAAAATTGAAATTTGAAGTGTTGGGTAAATCTCGGCGACTACGCGCGGCCTCCATGACACGACGCCCTTCATTACTAAAGGCACCGAGATGTGAAATATCAACCAAATAACCTGCACAGCCCAGCTCCTGTAGGCGGTTCATTTCACCGCATAACGAGAAGTCTGTTTGTGACTGCAGCACACTTAGCCCGCCACGGTTATTAACGCGGTATTCATCGCCACGATCCGACACCAAAGGCAGATCACTCTTCACGCCAG
>Ga0193964_1001253_pt1 | contig 11288 bp, 7 predicted proteins | sample FB_7_MG_FD_140323 | JGI IMG/M metagenome (GOLD analysis project Ga0193964, IMG submission 140323) | Microbial mat bacterial communities from the Broadkill River, Lewes, Delaware, United States - FB_7_MG | ecosystem: Environmental > Aquatic > Freshwater > River > Microbial mats | place: USA...
AAAATCTTCAATACCCTTAGAAAGATCATTTAATGATCCAATAAAACTATTTGTAATTGATCTAAACCAAATAATTATTGTGATGAATAATAGAATAATTGAAACCAAAGTAAATATAAATATATTGTTAAATTTTGCTTGATTTTTTGATATAAGTAGATGAAGTTTTTCTTCATCTATGTTGTATAGTTTGATAAGTTCATTGATTCTTTCTGTTGATACTTCCCACCATTTTTGTTCATCAACATTAATATGTTTTTCACCTAAATGTTTTAAAATCACATTTGTAAAATATTTGTATTCTTTTATATTTGAAAATATATCTTGGTCTTTGATTGCAGTAAAGCTTTTATAAATATTTAAATTCTCAATTTGTCTTATATGTACAAAACTAAAATTTTGGAACTGTTCTATAGTGAGTTCTTTTCCTGAAAAGATTCCATTTAATATTGCTCTTTCTTGACCCGCATTTTCAATTGTCATTAAAATCTTTGCATTTACATGTGCCATTTGTGATATTTGTTTATCTTTGCTTATTAGTATCACTTTATTTTGTATATTTAATAAGTTTGAAATAATATTAGTATAAAAGTTAAAAGTTTCTTCGCTATCTATATTTAGATTATTTATATTTCTTCGAATAGCTTTTAACCTATCTATACTATTTAAAATATTTTTATCTATATCTTGATTGTTTTGAAATAGTTTTATATATTTATCTGATTCATCTCGTTGCTTAATTAAAGCAAGTTTTGTTTTTTCACTTTGCCCTTTTGTATAACCAACACTTAATCCTCTTTCTCTTTGAAGATTAAAAACCAATTTTGACGCATCTGAACTTAACTTCATAAGTGAAGCAATATTATTTGTATTGTTTAGATTACTTTTACTAACATAAAGAGTATTTCCTGCAAATGCCAAAAATGCTAAAGCTGGAAGTGCAATCAGTAAAAATAGTTTTGTTTTAATTGTTGTGTTTTTTTTCATTTTATTCACTCAAGCTTATATAAATTTTTTCAGCTGCTAATATTTCATCTTGAGTAGCTTGTCGTCTTCTACTTCTATATCCTGATTTACCATTTTCTAAAACAATAGGAAATACAATGGCATGAACCCAATAGTATCTACCATCCTTTTTTTTATTTTTAACAAATCCATCCCACCACTGGCCTTTTTGAATAGTATCCCACAAATCAAAAAATGCTGCTTTTGGAACATCTGGATGTCTTATTAGGTTATGAGGTTTCCCTATCAATGATTCTACCGACCAACCACATATTTTAGAAAAGTAATCGTTGGCATAAGTTATAATACCTTTTTCATCCGTTTCTGAAACAAATAGATAATCTATTGGTAACTCTTCTTCTTTTGTATATATCATTTATCTTCCCCTAAATATAGATTTGTTTCTACCTGTTTTTTTTGCTTCATATAAGGCAATGTCCGATTGTTTTAGTAATTCATCTAAGCTATTGATATCGTCATTTATTTGTTCTATACCTAAACTTATCGTAAATTTTATCACTTTATTATCCTCAGTAATAACCTCAAGTGCTTCAACATCTTTTCTGATTGTTTCAATTCTTTGTATAACTTTATCTTTTGAGTCTACCTCACATAATATAGCAAACTCTTCACCACCTAATCGTCCAAATACACTACCCTCACAAATCAAACCATCAATTGTATTTGCAACTAGAATAATAACTTCATCTCCTATTGGATGACCATAGATATCATTGATCGCTTTGAATTTATCAATATCGATCATAATTGCATACAAGTTTTCATTTGAAGAATCAAATTTTTTCTCAGACAATTCAAAAAATTTCCTTCTATTATAAATCCCTGTCATTGGGTCGTGTGATGCGATAAATTCAAGATGATTAATCAATGATTTTATTTTTAGCTCTTTTTTAACCCGAGCTAACAACTCCTCTTCTTGGAATGGCTTAGAAACATAATCACTCGCACCTAAATTAAAACCTTTTACAACATCTTCACTATCCGTTTTCGCCGTGATAAATATCACAGGAATATCGCTTGTTTTTTCATTTTCTTTTAGTCTTTTACATACTTCAAAGCCATCAGTATCTGGCATCATAATATCAAGCAAAATAAGATCAAAACTTGAATCTTTGTCTAAAATATCAAAAACTTCTGTTGCATTTATTGCTTGAGCAAATTCGACCTTATACGGACAGTCAGAATAATTAAACTCATCATCAAGTAGATCTTCTAATAAGTCTAGATTATCTTGAATATCATCAACTAAAAGTATTTTGTTTGTCATTATAATAAACTCCACGGATATATTTTAGATGATATTTTACCTAAATTTGACTTCTTAATATATTATATTGGTGCAATTTTACTAGAGTGGCTTGAGTTAATATATCTCTGTGGATTTACTTTATAATTAACTTAATCATAGTATAATAAAATAATAATTTTTAAGGGTTTATTTTGCAAAATATTTTAAAATTTTTACTTCTATTTTTTGTAACAATAGTTTATGCAGATGTGAATAGTAGCTTTGACAATACCAATAATATCAATCTTTCATTAAAACAAAAAAAATGGCTCAAAAACCATCCTGTGATAAAGCTTGGAAAAGTTTCTGTATTTGAACCTTTATTTACAGATTCAAATAGTGGAATTATTCCAGATTTATATGAAATAGTTGCAAAACGTTTGGATGTAAAATTTGAATATATATCAACTCCAAATATGATCTCATCATTGACAAAATTACAAGAGAAAAACCTAGATGCAATACCTGCTTTAAATGGAAAATTAGCGTCTCACAAGGGTCTTGTAACTGTTGATTCACCCTTTGATCTTTTTACTACAGTTTTTGCAAAAAAGGGTAATACTTATAAAATATATAAAGATAGTGATATTAAAAATCTTAGAATTGGATATTATAAAGACCTCATTTATTTAGATAAGTATTTAGAAAGTATTAAAGATAAACAGAATGTAACACTGTTTAAAACATCAAGTACTTTAGAAGCAATAAAGGCTGTTGTTGATGACAAAGTTGATATTATGATTGGTTTGAATACAGATAGTTATCTGATCACTAAAAACTTAATTTCTGAGATAAAACCCATATTTACTTTAAAAAATATTGATTCAGATACGGTTATAGCAGTAAGGTCTGATTATAAAATATTTGCAGATATTTTAACAAAAGCTTTTAATTCGATTAGTTTATTAGAAAAAAATAATATTTTAAAAAAGTGGACATTACTCCCCTCTGTGAGTAATATAAAAAAAGAAAATATTTTACTTTCTGATGATATAAAAAGAAAACTATCTCCTCAAGAAGCTTTTTTTATAGATTTAAGTGATGAACAAAAAGCATATTTGAAAAGAAAAAAGGTACTTACGGTAAGTAATTTAGCAACTTTTCCCCCTTTTAATTTTTTTGAAAATAATACTACAAAGGGATTTTCAATTGATTATATGAATTTAATTGGAAAATACTTAGATGTAAATATTGAATTTATAAGTGGAAAACCTTGGAATGAATATTTGAATATGTTAAAAAATAAAAAAATAGATTTAATACCTCATGTTGCGGTTAATAATGAAAGAAAAGAGTATATTGACTTTACAAATTTCAATCATATAGAATATACTACAGGGATGGCTGTAAATAAAAATACAAATATAAAATCAATGTCTGATTTAAAAAATAAAACTATAGCTGTAACAAATAAATCATTTATTCATACATATTTAAAAGACAAATTCCCAAACTATAAATTAAAATTAACATCATCTACTGCAACTGCTGTGGATGCAGTTTCATCAGGTGAAGCAGATGCAGTCATAGGTAGTTTACCTGCCTTAAATTATTATATTCAAAAAAATTGGTTAAGTAATGTAAAGACTATAATTATAAGCGACTATGGAAGAGCAACAAAAGTAGCTCTTCCAATGGCTGTATCTAAAGGAAATATATTATTAAAATCTATACTAGAAAAAGCTAATGAATCAATTCCTCATAGTGAAGTTGTACGATTAAGACAGAAATGGATGAATCTTAACTCTATAGACAAAAAAAACAATAACTTGAATATTCAAGAGATCAAATATTTAAAAGATAAAAAAATTATTAAAATGTGTGTTCTTCCAAATTGGTTACCTTTTGAACAAATAGATAAAAATGGCAATCATAAGGGTATAGGTGCGGATATAATGAAAATTGTTTCAAAATATATAGATACCCCTATAGAACTTGTAAAAACAGAAGAATGGGCAGAATCTTTACAAAATATACGAGATAAAAAATGTGATATTTTACCTGTGGCTATGGATGTGCCAAGTAGAAGAGATGCTATGAACTTTACAAAGCCATATGTTTCGGAGCCTTTTGTTATAGCAACAAAATCTGATGAACTATTTATCAAAGATGCACAAAGTATCAGTAATCGTAAAGTAGGAATTGTAAAAAGTTATGCATTTATAGATGTTCTGAAACAAAAAAATCCATCTATTCAAATTACCAATGTCGAAAATACAAAAGAAGGTTTAGAAAAAGTTAGTAGTGGTGAACTATTTGGTTATATTGATACCATGCCAACAATTGGATATGGAATACAAAAGTACTCTATGTTTGATTTAAAAATAGCAGGTAAGCTTGAATTTGATATAACTTTAAGTGTTGCATCAAGAAATGACGAACCTATTTTAAATACAATTATGCAAAAAGCCTTAGATTCAATTAGTCAAGAGAAAAGACGAACAATTATAGGTAGATGGATAGAGATAAAAGTTGCTCATGAATTTGATTATAAATTATTATGGCAAGTAAGTGCTTTTTTCTTGGTTATAGTTCTAACTATTTTATATAAAAATAGAGCAGTAAATACACTAAATAAAAAATTGACTCAACAACAAAAAATGGTAAATAAATATGTACTTATTTTATCTACAGATTTAAAAGGTAATATTATTGATGTAAATGACGCATATTGTAAAGCTACAGGTTATACTAAAAAAGAGTTGCTCAACAATACACATAAAGTGATGAGACATCCCGAGATGAAAAAAGAATATTTTGATAAAATGTGGAGTGACATAGAGCAAAATAAACATTGGGTAGGAGAAGTTAAAAACTACACAAAAGATAATCAAACAGTATGTTTTACTCTATTTATAGAACCTATCTTAAAGAATAATGTCAAAATAGGATATAGATCAATTTCTGAAAATATAACTGATAAAAAACGTATAGAAAAACTTTCTGTAACGGATCAATTAACACAATTAAATAATAGACTAAAGTTAGATTCTGTATTTAAATATGAGATAGCAAAAGCTAAACGATTTCAACATAGTTTTTCAGTGATACTGCTTGATATAGATTTCTTTAAATCTATCAATGATACATATGGGCATGATATTGGGGATGAGACTTTAAAAGATATAGCTAAAATACTACAAAATAGTGTTCGAGAAACAGATATTATTGGGCGTTGGGGTGGAGAGGAGTTTTTAATATTAGCTTCTGAAACTAATCTAAAAAATGCAATGAGATTATCTCAAAAGATTAGAAAAAATATAGAATTGCACAGTTTCAAAATGATTGGCCATAAAACAGCAAGCTTTGGTGTTTCAACTTTTAGTTCTGGAGATACTCAGGAGATCTTAGTCAAAAGAGCAGATGAAGCTTTATATAAGGCAAAAACAAATGGGAGAAATCAAGTAGTTACGATAGAATCAATGATATAGGAGGGTTTTATTTCCCTATCATGATATCATTTGATTTTATGATTGCAACTATTTTTGAACCAATTTTTAGTTTTAATTCATCAACTGCTGATGAGGTTACAACTGAAGTGATGGTTTGTTCATCTCCTATACTTATTATAACTTCACAATTTACTTCATCTTTATGAATATCTTTTATTTTACCTTCAATTTTATTTCTACCACTAATAATTATGTCTTTTGATGTGCTTAGTAATACATTTGAAGATTTAAATATAGCAATCATTGGTTCATCTTCTTTGATACCCATACTTACTACACTATTTTTTGATATATTTGAAAATAGTTCATGCCCACTTTTAGTAGCTAAGACAACATTTGCATTTACTTTTCCCATCACAACACGTTTTACTGTACCTTGAATTTGATTTCGTGCGCTAATTTGCATTGAAAACCTTTTTATCGTTTTTAGAGTTCCTGTATCCATATCTGTCATATTTGTTAGATTTTCTAAGAACTTTTTTTGCTCTTGCTTTAAAATAAGATATGTTTTTAATAGGTTGTGACCATAGTCTGTAAGTTTTGTTCCACCACCACCTTTTCCTCCAGTTTCTTTTTGGACAATTGGTATAGGTGATAAGTTGTTCATACTATCAACTGCTTCCCAAGCTGATTTGTAACTCATAGGTACAATTTTGGCAGCTTTACTTATAGAACCCTCTTGTTCAATCGCAAATAAAAGGTCAATTCTTTTTTCTAGTAGAAATGGTTGGTTTAATATCTCAAGTGTAAGATTGGAATGTATTTGCAAGTATAGCCTTTCATTATATATGAGTTTATATAACGAAAATAGTGTATCTTTATATCTCTTAATATAGTATAAACTACTAATTTATACTATATTAAATAAAAATATTTTTATTTTAACTCAGCTTTTAATCCCTTGTATAAGCTAAAACACATGATAAGTAAAATTACTGTAAATGGTAAAGCAGTTGCAATAGAACCAGCTTGCAGAGCACTCAGTGCATCTGCACCACCAACATATAGTAAAGCTATAGCAATAAATCCCTCTGCCAATGCCCAAAATACCCTTTGCTTTACAGGAGAATCAACTTTTCCACCTGCTGTGATACTATCAATCACCAAAGACCCAGAATCAGATGATGTAACAAAAAATACAATTACTAAGAAAATAGCAACTATAGATGTAAAAGTTGTAAAAGGAAGATTCTCTAACATTTGAAACATCGCTAAAGATTTATCTGAGATACCATTTGTCAAAGCTCCTATACTTCCAATCACTTGATCTAATGCAGTTAATCCAAATGTAGTCATCCATATAACTGTTACAAATGTAGGGATTAATAATACAGCAATGATAAACTCTCGTACTGTTCTTCCTTTTGAAACACGGGCTATAAACATACCTACAAAAGGAGACCATGCTATCCACCATGCCCAATAAAATACAGTCCAACCATGATACCATTCACTATCTTCTCTACCAACAAAATTACTTAATGCAAATATATTAGAAGCGTAGTCACTAATTGTTGTACCAATTCCAGTTAAAATAAGAAGAGTCGGTCCTACAATTATCAAAAATAGAACTAAAAAAAGTGCTAAAATTATGTTGATTTTACTTAGTACTTTTACCCCTCCTTCTAAACCTCTAACAACAGAGATAATAGCAAGTGCAGTTATGACTAAAATAATTATGATTTCAGTATTTACACTTTTTTCGATTTGAAATAAAAAATGAAGACCCGAAGAGATTTGCTGTGCTCCAAGACCTAATGACGTAGCTAGTCCAAATAATGTAGCAAATACAGCCAATAAATCAATAATATGTCCTGGCCATCCCCAAACTCTATCTTTTAATATAGGATAAAATGCTGAACGCATTGTTAAAGGAAGCTTTTTACCATGAGAAAAAAATGCCAAGGATAACCCAACAACAGCATATATTGCCCAAGGGTGTAGTCCCCAATGAAACATAGTGGCTCCCATAGCTAATTCTTTTGCTTCAGCTGTTTTTGCTACAACATTTAAAGGGGTATGCCACCATCCTGTATAGTATGCAACAGGCTCTGCAACAGACCAGTACATTAGTCCAATTCCCATTCCTGCCGCAAAAAGCATAGAAAACCATGCAAAAGTTGTAAACTCTGCTTTTGCTTCATCTCCTCCAATTCTTATTTTACCCACTGGTAAAAAAATCAAAGCAATACAAAAAAGTACAAAAATATTTCCTGAGAGCATAAATAACCAATCAAAATTATTGATTGACCACCATTTTGCTCCATCTAAAATCTCTTTTGCTTCTTTTGGAGATGCTAATGTTCCTATTACAAATGCTAATATAACTAGTGCACTTATAGCAAATACTGGATTATGTATATCTAATCCATATATTTTTACATTATCTTGACCTATGGTATAGTTTGTTTTCAATGTTAATTTCCTTTTTACGTAAATATATGTATTCAAATGTTTACAAAATAGTATTATTTTTATGATATTTTTTACTATAGATAAATTAAAATATTACTCAATAAATGTATTTTTATACAAATTACATGTAAATTATTTGCATGTAGTATGTATAAATAACACAATATCCTTTATATAAACTTATATCACTTTAGAATCACAATAAAATATAAGTATTTATCTATAGTTTATTTGTATTGGTTTAAAGATTAAACAGTATAATTAAAATCGATAACTAAAATAGGAGAACCTATATGGATATAGTTTTTGATCTAAATTCTCATGCTATTGCAGTAATGTTTTTGACTTTAATTGCACTTTTTCTGTTTACTCGGGAAAATTTTCCTATTGAAACATCAAGTTTAATTATTTTAGTTGCTTTATCAGTTGGTTTTACTATTTTTCCTTTTTCTTCCAATGATGAGACTTTGCATGCAATAGATTTCTTTTCTGGTTTTGGGCACGAAGCTTTAGTATCTGTTTGTGCATTAATGATAGCAGGGCAGGGGCTTGTACGTACAGGAGCTTTGGAACCTGTAGGGAGAGTTTTATCAAGATTGTGGGTATCTTATCCAAAATTCTCGCTTTTGTTGACTCTTTTAATTGCAGCTGCTCTTAGTGCTTTTGTAAACAATGTTCCAATAGTGATACTTCTACTTCCAATTTTGACAGCTGTTTCAATACGTACAAAAATGCCAGCTTCTAAAATACTTATGCCTATGGGCTTTGCTACGTTAATTGGAGGTATGAGTACAACAATAGGTACATCAACAAATCTTTTAGTTATATCTGTTGCTGTTGATATGGGACTTGAAAGTTTTGGAATGTTTGATTTTTTCTTGCCTGTTTCTATTGCTTCTGTTATTGCTATTTTGTATCTATGGATTGTTGTACCTATGTTTATACCTAATAGACATGCTCCCTTTTCTGATAAATCGTTGCGAGTGTTTTCTGCAAAATTGATGATATTAAAAGATTCAACTTCAGAAGGACTTACTATTGAACAGATTATTAAAAAAACAGAAGGGATGATGAAAATATCAAGACTTTATAGAAGTAGTAGTGAGATGTATATTTTTCCCACACAAAACATCAAAGTACAAGCAGATGATATGTTAGTAGTAGATGATACTCCTGAAAATCTAAAAAAATATGAGAAAATTCTAGGTGCATCTTTATATACAACACTTGGTGCAGTAGATAGTGAACATCCACTACAAGCAGATGAGCAACAACTAGCTGAGATCATTATCTCTCAAGGTTCAAAACTAAATAATACTCAACTTTCACGTACAAGATTTTTACAAAGAAATAAGCTATTGGGGCTGGCTGTTCATAAATCAGGACGAATCATAAAAACAATTTTAAAAGATATCTCTGATGTGAATCTAAAAGTAGGGGATGTGATACTTGTACAAGGGAAAAGTGAACATATAAAGAATTTGAAAAAAAATAGAGAGGTATTGGTTCTTGATGCAACTTCTGATGTAGTTCACTCACAAAAAGCTCCAATTGCTTTTATGATTATGGTTTCAATTGTATCGATTGCAGGTTTAGGAATATTGCCTATTGCTATTAGTGCTACACTTGGAGTTTTACTAATGTTTTTAACAAACTGTATCAATTGGAAAGATGCCTCAAATGCCTTGAGCACAAAAGTAATACTTATTGTTGTAGCCTCTTTAGCTCTTGGTCAAGCTTTACTTAAAACTGGAGCCGCTTCATATTTAGCACACCAGTTTGTTCTTTTGATGGATGGAAGCTCTACGACTGTTATGATAAGTGGATTGATGCTTTTGATGGCTATAATGACAAATATAGTTTCAAACAATGCATCAGCTGTAATAGGAACTCCAATAGCTATAGGCATAGCACAACAGTTGAATCTACCTGCTGAACCTTTTGTATTAGCAGTATTGTTTGGAGCAAATATGAGCTATGCAACACCTATGGCATATAAAACAAATCTACTAGTTATGACAGCAGGTGGATACACTTTCAATGATTTTTTAAAAGTTGGTATTCCACTTACTATTATAATGTGGTTGGTTTTTTCTTGGTTATTGCCAATGCTATATCATATATAGTGATTAAACCAATAAAGTAAAAGTCTCTTTTTGTTAAAATACTTTTTAAACCAAATGCCATGAAGGAAAAAAATGAAAATAGCTATTTTATCTGATATACATTCAAATGTATATGCTCTACAAGAGGTTATAAAAGACGCCAAAAGTAAAGATGTCGATCTTATGTTAAATCTAGGAGATTCTTTTTATGGACCAATTGCTCCTAGAGAAACTTATGAATTAATAAAAGAAAATAACTTTATTAATATTTGTGGAAATCAAGACAGAGAGATATTGGAAGCATCACTAGATACACTTGAAAAAAATAAAACACTAAAGTATGTTTATGAAGATTTAGGTGAAGATGTTTTGTACTGGATACAATCGTTACCCTTTGAAAAATTTATAGGTGATGATCTGTATATAACACATGGAACACAACATGATGATAGTGTTTATATGTTAGAAGATGTAAAAAGTGGAAAACCAGTTTTAAGAACTGATAAAGAGATTTTAGAATTGATTGATGATGTAGAATCAAAGTTTGTGATGTGTGGACATTCACATACTGCACGTTGTGCAAACTTAAGTACTGGACAAGTAGTTATAAATCCAGGTTCTGTTGGTCTACAAGCATATAAAGACGAAAAACCATATATTCATAAAATAGAAAACTCAACTAGTGATGCTTCCTATGTAATTTTAAATGTAAATACAGAAGAATATAACTTAGAACTTGTAAAAGTACCATATGACTATGAAAAAGCAGCATTAAAAGCCGAAGAAAATGGAAGAGAAGATTGGGCTTATTCTTTAAGAACAGGAAAAGTTTTGGACACATAAAATTTAAATCGTCAGTTTGAATAATGTATTTTTGAACTGATGAATTTATAGGTATAACTATATGTGTTAAAATGTAATTTTTTTATATTTTGTATTGATAAATTTGTTTGATTTTAAATTGAAATGGCTCCGGCACGTGGGATCGAACCACGGACCAAA
>Ga0193964_1001254_pt1 | contig 11277 bp, 6 predicted proteins | sample FB_7_MG_FD_140323 | JGI IMG/M metagenome (GOLD analysis project Ga0193964, IMG submission 140323) | Microbial mat bacterial communities from the Broadkill River, Lewes, Delaware, United States - FB_7_MG | ecosystem: Environmental > Aquatic > Freshwater > River > Microbial mats | place: USA...
GATTTGTCTCTTTTAATGACCTTTTATTATGGATAAAAGATGATTTACTCCAAAAGAGTATAGAGTTTGATGAGGTCTTAGTCGATGAGTATCAAGATACAAATACCCTCCAAAGCTCTCTTATTGATACACTGCATCCTAAGTCTCTTTTTTGTGTGGGTGATTATGACCAGAGTATTTATGCCTTTAATGGGGCAAATATAGAGAATATCTCTACCTTTACCACCCGTTACAAAGGTGCAGAGGTCTTTACTCTCAAAACCAACTATCGCTCTACAGCTCCTATTTTGTCTTTGGCAAATAGAGTTATAGAACTCAATGAGCGAATATATCCCAAAAAACTAGAAGTAGGGCGAGTAGGCAAGAGTTATCCCCCTCGATTGCTTATGTATAATGAACTCTTTGAGCAGTACCAAGCAATCTCTACAGAGATAAAAAAGAGCCATGTTCCCAATGATAATATAGCTGTAATATTTCGTAATAATGCTAGTGCTGATGGAATAGAAGCGAGTTTACGAGAGTTGTCTATTCCTTGTAAAAGAAAGGGTGGCACAAGCTTTTTTGAGGCTAGAGAGGTAAAATTTTTGCTTGATTTGATGGCTCTGCTTGTCAATCCCAAAGATATGATGGCATTTATTCATGTATTTGAGTTCTCCAAAGGTATAGGCTCTGCACTCTCCAAAGAGTTTTTTCAGTCTCTTACGCATTTTGGAGAGGGAGATTTGGCAGTAGGCGTTCTCTCTCCCAAAGTTTTTACACTCCCCAAGCTCAATCCCAATAAAAATATCCAATTAGGTCTCTTTGATGATGATTTAGAGATAGGCTCTGTAAGCCGTTTTGCCTCTTTGGATTTGGGTGAGGCTATTAGGTCGCATCCTCTCCTCAAACATCCGCGATTAACCAAAGATGGTGTTCTATTTTTTAAAGAGTATTTTAATTTTATGAAATCAGTTAGAGGAAGCAAATACCCCTCTACTATCTTGCAAAAGGCAATCTCTTCTAATCTCTATGGAATGATTATAGATATACTCTCTACCCAAAGAGCCCAGCTCAAAACAGGAGCAATAGACCCCACGAAAAAAGAGCTTTCTATTGAGAGAATCCAAAGAAAAGCAAAACTTCTCTTAGAACTCTCTAGTCACTACAAAGATTTACACCGTTTTGTGAATGCAATGGTATTAGGTGGTAGTGAGCTTAGCGAAGGGGAGGGGGTGAATCTATTGACTGTACATGCAAGTAAAGGATTGGAGTTTTCTGAAGTTTATGTAGTAGATTTGATGGATGGACGCTTTCCAAATCGTAAGCTTATGAGCAAAGGCGGAAGCATAGAAGAGGAGAGAAGGCTCTTTTATGTAGCCGTCACACGAGCCAAAGACAAACTCTTTTTATCTCTAGCCAAAACAGACCGAATCAAAAAAATAGATTTTCTTCCCTCGCCATTTCTCTATGAAGCAGGGCTACTAAAGCACCCAAAATAGAGCCTATTTTGTAATCACCGAGAGATTTTCAAACTTTTTGCTTTTGAGAATATCTATAATAGTCACAAACTTTTGAAACTCTGTCTTTTGGTCTGTCTGAAGAGATACTATATCTTTTTTGGGGTTAAGTTTTTTGAGTTTCTCCTCTAGCTCTTTGAGAGGCATTTGAGTCTTCTCATAAAAATAGTTCCCTTTTTCATCAATAGAAATCATAATAGTTTTTTTCTCATTGACTTGTTTGCTACTAGCTGTTGGTAGATTGACTTTTACAGATTTTTTGGTAGCAAAGGTAGCCGTTGCCAAGACTATAACAAGAAGAACAAGTACAATATCAATAAATGGTACAACATTAATCTTATCAAATCGCTCTCTTCTCATCGGTAGTGTCTTGACTTTTCATCTTGGAGTATCTCCCATTGGGCTAATATTCTATCTATTTTGCCTATAAGAGCATTATAGATAACTGTAGCAGGTATGGCTACAAAGAGTCCTGCTGCTGTGGCTTTGAGGGCTAGGGCTAGGTGCTTCATAATCTCACCAGTATTAATATCATCTTGTTTATCACCAATAATATAAAAGGTCAAAATAATAGCCAAAACTGTACCCAAAAGACCAATATAGGGGGCATTTGTACCAATAGTCGCAATCGTCCCTAATCGTTTGGTCAAATCAAGTTCCAAAGAGAGCTTATGGCGATACTCTTCCAAATTGATAGAGCGAAAAAAGAGAACTCTCTCTATAGCAAAAGTCACAGTGAGAATACTCAAAAAGATCAAAAGACCAATAATTCCATAATCAACAACATCTTTGATTTGACCTATCTCCAAAGCAAGGCTCCCTATTTATAAAGTAGTAGGATTATACTTAAAAATTCTATAAATAGCCTTTATACCTATTCATCACCTGACCCTATTGGAAAATTTTTTTTTATTTAATCTCGACTCTGCTTGTTCCATCTCCTCTAGGAACTACTTTTATCTGTAGAGGTATCTGCTCTTTAAGAGCCTCTACATGCGAGATAACCCCAATCATCTTGCCAGAACTTTGAAGAGCATTTAAAGCATTAAGAGCCATCTCTAGGCTACTGCTATCGAGTGTTCCAAATCCCTCATCCAAAAAGAGAGAATCTATAGATATTTTTTGACTTGCTAATGCAGAGAGTCCTAGGGCTAGTGCGAGGCTTACTATAAAGCTCTCTCCACCAGAGAGGGTGTGGACTGGACGAATCGCATTGGCTTGGAATCCATCTACAACCTCTAAATCCAAGAGTTTACCACTCTCTAGCCCTCTTTGTAGTTCATAGCGTGGGCTAAGGAGACGCAGATGTCTATTGGCCAAATAGATAAGTTGGTCTAGGGTTATGCCTTGGGCAAATTTATTAAACTTATCACCTTTTGCTGAACCTATCATATCGTTAAGTTTTACCCATACTGCAAATGCTCTTTTTTTCTCTCTTAGCTCTTGGATTTTCTCTTTGTGTGTAGCGAGGTTTTTGCTATGTATCTCTAGCTCTTTCGTAAGGCTTCCTATATCTTTTTGGAGGGTGTCTATCTCCTCTTGTATTGTTGTGAGTTTACTGTTAATATCTTCTTGTTTTGCACTACTTATACTCTGTTTTGTATGCTCTTGAAGTTTTTGGAGTGTGGTTGTATGGAGTGTTTTGGTTTGGGTATACCGCTCTTGTATCTCTTTACAATTTTGAGATAGTTGTTCTCGTTGCTCTTTTTTTAGAAAATAGTTCTCTACCTCTTGTAGAGTTACAAATCCACTCTCTTCTCTATCGTGTTCAAAATCTCTTTGAAGTGTTTGAAGTCTGCTTTTATCTTGGGCCTGTTTTTGAGTGCCTTCATCTTTTTGGCGGTTTAGAGAGCTCTCTTGTGTTATAAGTGAAGTGAGTTGATTGGAGAGAAGATTGCACTCTTGTTGGAGAGTTGTAAGCTCTTGGGTAATTTGCTTCTCAAAAGCATCAATATCTTCTCTATCCAAAATAGCTCTACTCTTTGCGTGTAGCTCTTGGATATTCTCTTTTGATAGAGTCAACTCTCTCTTCTTTTCTATTAAGTTTCTCTTGATAGTGTGTTGTTTGGTCTCTATAGGGGTTATAGAGAGCTGTATCTCTTGGAATTTTTCTTCTATACTCTGTAGAGCTTCTCTATGTTTCTCATAGAGTTCCCTAGAGGCTTCTTTTCTGGTTTGAATGCTCTCTTTTTGGTTTCGGAGTGTAACTATCTGCTCTATCTTCTGCTCTTGGAGGTCTCGCTTCTCTTGGAGATTACTCACAGAACTCTCTTCTAGCATAAAACTATGTGCGTCAAAGAGAGCTTTTAGGTTTGATAACTCTTGCGTCTGTTTTGTAGACTCTTGTAGTGAACGCTCTAGTTTTGATTGTGTTGTTGCTTCTAAGAGTTTTAGGTTATTGAGTCTCTTCTCTTGTGCTTTGCATTGGCTCTCTTTTTGCTCTATATTTGCCTTGGTTGTATCTGCATCTATATGGAGATGATTTTGTATATATGGATGCTCTCTAGCCCCACAGAGAAAACACTCCTCACCAGCTTGGAGTTTGGCTCTATCACTCTCATATTTGGCTATAAGGAGTTGGGACTCTCTCATCTGTTTGAGTGTCTCTCTATGCATCTCTAGCTCACTGAGTAGTCTGCTCTCTTGTGCTATTGTCTCCGCAAACTCTGCTATCTCTTGGGTGTAACTCTTTTGGAGTTTGGCTTCTGTTTGGAGTGTGTCTGTTATTTTGATATACTCTTTAGTTGCCAAAAGAAGAGCCTCTATCTCTTGGATTCTTTCTCTATAGAGAGGCTCTTTTTTATTAGAGATAGAGCTTCTCTCTTCTCTCTCTTTGTACTCCTTTTCTAGGCTTTTATAGGCTTCTTTTTTTTGATTTAATAGCTCTTTTGAGAGTTGTAGTTGGCTTTGATAACTGCTCTCTTTGGTGCCATCTGTTTGTAGATTAAGCTTCTCTAGTGCCTCTTTGAGAGTTGATTGTTTCTGTTTGATTTTGATAAGTGTTTGTGTAGTCTCTTCTTGTTCTTCTTGGAGAGAGGCTATTTTGGTCTCTAGCTCTTTTTGAGTTTTTTGTTTTTCATCTATTTGTATTTTGAGGTCTCTTACACTTTTAATTTTTAGACTATTTTTTTCAAATGTAAGTTGCTCTTTGGCAGAGGTCTCTTGGAGGAGTTCAAGCTCTTTTTGTCTGCTCTTTTGCTCTCTTTTGACTCTCTGTAGCTCTTCTTGGAGCTGTATGAGTTTTTGATTCTCTTGATTGATAGTAAGTTGCAGGGTTTGTATATCACTATAGAGAGGTTTTAGCCTAAGAGCTTTATCTGCTTTCTCTAGTGTCTCAAACTGCTCTTTTGTTAGCTCTTTGGCTTTTGAGGCTTCTGCAAACTGCTTACTATATTTATATTCATCAGCTTGAAGTCTCTCTTTGTCACTAAGCCAAGTAGCTATCTCTTTGAGCTTTTTTTCTTTTGTATCTAGGGTCTGTTTTTGTATCTTTTGTGTGGTAAGTTGTGTAGTTTTTTGTTGGAGTGTCTCATCATCAAGTAGCTCTATTGTATCGAGTTTACTCTCTTCTATCTCTATAAATTTTTTTTGCTCTTGGTGTTGTAGGTATATCTCTTTGGATATTTGGGCATAAATTTGTGTCCCTGTAATCTTCTCTAGGAGTTGAGACCGTTCATTCTCTCCAGCTTTCAAAAAGGCATCAAAGCTACCTTGTGCCAACATCATAGACTGTTTAAACCTATCGAAATCTAATCCAGAGAGCTTCTCTACATACTTTGGTACACCTTTAACCTTTGATGAGAGTATTTTGCCTGTGGCTCTTTCGGCTATCTCCATTTTGGCAGATTGCATAGTACCATCGGGTCTATTTCTTGCTCTTCTTCGACTCCATGAGCTACGGTAGGTTTTTCCTTTTATCTCAAACTCCACCTCACAAAGAGCCTCTGCGGTGTGTCTGCTCATTAGTTCCTCACTCTTTGTAAGTCTAGGAGTTCTTCCATATAAGGCACAAGTAATAATATCAAGTAGAGTGCTTTTGCCAGAGCCTGTAGGTCCCGTAATAGCAAAGAGAGCCTCTTGGCTTAGCATCTTTTGAAAATCTATATCTATATTTCCCTTAAGCGAGTTGATGTTGAGTGCTTTTATGCGTACTATTTTCATGCGTTTTCTACCTCTGCGACTACTTTTTGAAATGTCTCCAAAAGCTCCTTACGGAGACTTTCACTCTGTAGCTCTTCTTGTTGGAGTCTCTTTGCAAAGACCTCTGTGACTGTGAGTTCATGGAGGCTTACTGCATCTAGCTCTTTGGCTTGAAGCTCTTTTTGGGTTTTTTCTATCTTGACAGCAAGGAGAGTAAGCCCTAGTTTGGAGGCTACTTCTCTAATAAGTGTATGGGCATAGGTGGGGTTGTCATCTTGGATGAAGACCTCTATCCATGCACTCTTATCTTCTATTTGAGAGAGGCTTTTTTGTACACTCTCTCCACTCCCTTTGATACATATTAGGGTGCGTGTTTGTGGAATATCCAATGGCTCTACACTTATATCTACTCCATCAAAAGAGACTATATTGACCTTTTTGTTATTGGTAGATTCAGAGAAGCTCAATGGTATAGGAGAGCCACTATATCGCACATGCTCAGAGCCTACTTTTTGGTTGATATGCAGATGTCCCAATGCCACATAATCAAACATTTCACCTAAATAGTTGCCACCTATATCGAGTTTGCCACCTATATATATCTCACGCTCTGAATCACTACTTCTACTCCCTACTGTTGTAAGATGTCCTGTAGCTATGATGGGGATAGCTTGTTTATCTTGTAGTTTGAGTGCTTTATGGTAGAGGTTTTGATAATGGGCTTTGATGCCTTGGTTATAGAGTAACTCTTTTTGGCTTATGGTCTCTCCACTAAGAGAGTCTCGCACAATAGTATCTCTCAAAAATGGCACAGCACAGATAATTGCCTCTAGCTTTTTGTTTTTGTAGATAGGTATAAGCTCCTCTTCGCTCTTGCCACCAGTTGTAATAACATGGATATTAAGTAGCTCTAGGAGTTCTTTTGAGGCGTGGAGTGTAGTAATGGAGTCGTGGTTTCCTGCGGTGATAATAGTGGTAGTGAGGCTTTGGAGTAAAGCTAACTCTTTGAGAAAATTATAATATATCTGCCTAGCATAGTTGGGTGGGGTGCCTGTATCATAGATATCTCCTGCAACAATCAACACATCTATCTTTTGCTCTTTGATAATCTTCAGAAGCCAATCTAAAAAAGCTTTATGCTCTTTGGCTCTACTCTGTCCCATAAAGTTCTGTCCTAGATGCCAATCAGATGTATGCAGTAGTCTCATTTTTTGCCCTTTTGCTAGAGTTTTATACGAATTATAGCAAAAAGGTATAGAAAGAGGTCATAAATCCCTCTTCTTGGTCTATCCTATGGAGTTAATGGCACCTTTGGCTATATCTATAAGAGCATCAGCACTAGGAATAAATGGAATAAGGCTTGTACCTATCCCACCCCAGATTATCAAAATAGCCATCAATACAATAAGTGCAGAACTAAATGTATACCGTATTGGCTGTTGCTTCTCATTGTTGGGATAGAAGTACATCATAGCTATAAGTTTAAAATAGTAGTAGATGGAGATAAATGCAGTAATAATACCAAGCCCTACTAACAAGAAGTGTTCAGACTCTACACCAGCTGTAAAGATATAAAATTTACCCAAAAAGCCTATAGTTGAGGGGAATCCTGCAAGTGAAAGCATAAAAATAGACATAAAAACAGCAAGATAGGGACGGCGTTCGGAGAATCCTTTGAAGTCCTCATAAGTTAACTGTTTGATACCACTCGCAGAGATATAGCTCAATATCCCAAATGCCCCTACAGCACTCAAAAAGTAGGCTATAAGATAAAACATAATAGCAGGGACTGCAATTTGTGAACCTGTACCTATAGAGGTGAGGGCAATAAGCATATATCCACTATGTACAATACTTGACCCTGCCAACATTCTTTTGATAGAGCTTTGGGTAATTGCAAGCCAAGAACCACCTAAAAGTGTGAGAATAGCAATAAACTGAAGCATAGGGTTAAGAATCTCATGCAAAGGGACAAAATCTAAGAGATAGAATCTAAGAGCTATAGCAAAAATAGCAATCTTAAAGGTCGATGCCATAAACATAGTAATAGGAAACGGAGACCCCTCATAGACATCAATAACCCATCCATGAAATGGTACTGCACCTATTTTGAAGAGTATTGTTATCATAATAAGTGTAGCCCCAATGATAATAAGGGTAAGTTGGTCGTAGTCGTGTTCATTGATATAGATAGCAATATTAGTAAGTGTTGTTGAGCCTACAGCACCATAAATTAGAGCGGTACCTAGTATAAAAAATGCTCCTGTAATAGAGCCTAAGACAAGGTATTTCATCATAGCTTCACTACTTACTTTATTGTTTTTATGATAGCCTACAAGAGCATAGATACTAAGTGATGCAATCTCTAATCCTATAAATGCAGTCATTAACTCGTGAGCATGAGAGAGCAAAATCATACCAAAAAGGCTAAAGAGCAAAAGAGCAAAATACTCACCATTAAAGTACTGACGGCTTTTGAAGTAGTCTGTATTGATAAGGAGAGTTAGAATAACTCCTGTAATAGACATAATATCAAAGAGGAGAGCAAAATCATCAACAATAAAAACTTGCCCAAGAGTATTCTCAAAAATATAACCTTTTGGTATTTGACCAAACTGCGTAAGCACAATAGCTAAAGCAATAGTCAAAAATAAAACTGCAACAAGATTAAACTGTTTGAGTTTAAAAAACTTATATTGACTCAAAATCATTAAAGTAAATGCACCTATAAGCACAATAATCATAGGCAAAATCATATAGAGCTGATTGAGGATAATAGACATTAGAGACCTCCTATATTTTGGTTGATACTCTCTAGCGTAATAGTAATCCAAGGTTCAAGAGATGGAACAAATAAAGAGGGAGCTACTCCTGTAATAAGAAGCAAAAGTAGAAGAGGCAAGAGCATAACTATCTCTTTTTTGGATAGATCTTTAAAGCCTTGGGTAGCTACACTTATAGAGCCAAAGAGAGTTCTTTGAAGCATCCAAAAGATATAAAGCATCGCTAAGAGCATTGTTGAAGCAGTAAAGATACCTATGAGTATATTATATTTAAATGCTCCAATAATAATAAGCAACTCTGCTACAAATCCACCTGTTCCAGGGACTCCTGCGGTACTGAGAGCAAAGAATGTAAAAAAGAGAGCAAAAAGAGGTGCTTGTGAGGCTATGCCTCCTAGAGAATTAATGTTAATAGTCTGTGTTCTTTTGTAGAGGAGACCTATCATCAAAAAGATACCTGCAGAGGATAGGGCATGTGTAATAATAAAATACAAACTCCCACTCCAAGAGTAGATATTAGCAAAAAAGAGTCCAAGAGTAATTAATGAGAGGTGTGAGCCTGATGCATAGGCAAACATACGGCGAAGAGATGCTTGGGTAATAGCTATAATGGCATAGTAGATAAGCCCCACAAGTGCTAGAATAATAATAAAATCAGTATACCGTACAAGAGTCTCTTCAAAGAGTGTATACCCAAAACGCCAAATTCCATATATCCCTAATTTTGCCATAATAGCAGAGAGGATAACGACAGCAGGGGTAGGAGATGAACCATACGCAGGTGCCATCCAAGTGTGAAACCCAACAAGAGGAATCTTAATAGCAAATGCCAACAAAAATCCAGAAGCAACCAAAATAGCTATAGAGGGTGAAAAATTAATTACAGAGAGTTTATCAATAGAGTAGGTCCAAAATCCATTGACCTCAAAGTGTGTATAGCCTAGATATAAGATAGAAAAGAGCATACTCATAGAACCCAACATAGTCATAAGAAGAATCTTTGTTGCATTATATTGACGGTTACTATTTCCATATCTTCCTATCATAATAAAAATAGGTAAAAGCATCATCTCCCAAAAGAGATAAAAGAGTATTAAATCCAAAGCCAAAATTGCCCCTGTAACACCACTTTGGAGAAGAAGCATATTATACCAGTACCCTTTTCTATGTTCGTGCCACATATAGAGATACAAAAGAGGCATAAGCATACTTACCAAAAGAAGAAGTACCAAAGAGAGAGTATCTACACCCAAATGATAAGAGATACCATAGTTTTGAATCCAAGGGAGTATACGAACAAACTGCATTCCTCCTTGTGGGTCATACTCTTGGATCAAAAAGAGAACTAATCCAAAGAGTATAAGTGAAGAGGCAATAGAGACACTTCTAAGGTTTGTATGAGAAAGACGCAAGATACTCGCACCCAAGGCGGTAATAAATGGTATAAAAATAATAGCCGTTAGAATCTGTTCCATTAGAAACCTCCAAGTAGAATAAGCATAGAAGTAGAGATAAAACTTACACCTATAAGAATATAAAATGCATAGTAGCGGACTTTTCCATTTTGTAAACTAGCCACACTCACACCCACTCTACGGTAGCTATAGATAATAAGATTGATAATATTATCTATAATCTTACCATCTATCAAGTAGAGCAAGAGTCTACTCAAAATCAAAAGAGGTTTGACAATAAGGAGTGTATAGAGTTCATCAATATAGAATTTATTTACAACAACAAATCTCCACGCAGAGTTATTCAAAGGCTCATGGACAGCTCTAGCAAAGAGTTTGTATGCCAAAGCTACCCCTAGAAGTGCTAGAGTTATATTAAGAGCACTTAAGAGATACTCTGTAGAGTGTGGAATATGCAGTGGTTTATCTGGTAGAGCTACAAAAGATGCAAAGAGATTACTCCCACCTAATGCTTCTGGTACACCCAAAAGTCCAGCAGTAGCACTCCCTACAGCGAGGATAAGAAGAGGCACTATCATACTGTTAGGCAGAGGCTCTAGCTTTTGAGCTTTTTTGCTAGGGGCTAAAAAGACTACAAAGAGAAGACGAAACATATAGTATGCAGTCAAAAATGCTGTAATAGTACCCATTACCCAAATAGAGTGATGCCCAGAGCTAAATGCTGTAATCAAAATGGCATCTTTACTAAAAAATCCTGCAAATGGAGGGATACCACTAATAGCAAGAGTAGCTATAAGCATTGGGATATAAACCCACTTAAGTTTCTCTTTGAGACCACCCATTTTGAAAATGTTTTGTTCATGGTGCAAAGCAATAATAATAGCACCTGCCCCCATAAAGAGAAGGGCTTTAAAGAATGCATGGGTAAAGACATGAAAAATACCGCTACTATACGCACCCAAACCAACCGCAATAAACATATAGCCTAGTTGTGACATAGTTGAGTAGGCCAAAATCTTTTTTATATCATTTTGGAATGAGGCGATAATGGCTCCAAGGAGTGCAGTAGAGGCTCCAATAAGAGCAATAAACTCTCCAATATCTGGAGTATTATTATACAAAAAGCTAAACCTAGCAACCATATAGACCCCAGCTGTGACCATAGTAGCTGCATGGATAAGTGCTGATACAGGTGTAGGACCTGCCATAGCATCAGGAAGCCATACGAAAAGAGGAATCTGTGCAGATTTTCCCATAGCACCCACAAAGAGTAAAATTGCAATAAGTGTGAGAGTAGTGGGGTCTATGAGAGCAATATTTGCTTCTATCTCTGTAAATGTGTATCCATAACCCTCTAAAGAGATAAAGAGAACAACCAATCCAATAATAAAACCAAAATCCCCTATACGGTTGAGAATAAAGGCTTTATTTCCTGCGGTAACA
>Ga0193964_1001256_pt1 | contig 11272 bp, 10 predicted proteins | sample FB_7_MG_FD_140323 | JGI IMG/M metagenome (GOLD analysis project Ga0193964, IMG submission 140323) | Microbial mat bacterial communities from the Broadkill River, Lewes, Delaware, United States - FB_7_MG | ecosystem: Environmental > Aquatic > Freshwater > River > Microbial mats | place: USA...
ACCGGCCTTGTCCAGACGTTCCAGGAAAGCATAAATACGGTCAAGGCCCACGGACACCTCACGCATACTGTTCTCGCTGTAATCAATGGGGGAGCGATAATGCTTGGACAACAGGAACATGCGGATCACTTCGGGACTGTAGTTGGCCAACACCTCCTTGATCATGGTGAAGTTGCCCAGGGACTTGGACATCTTCTCATTGTTGATATCCACAAATCCGTTGTGTATCCAGTATTTGACAAAGGGCACGCCAAAGGACGCCTCGCTCTGGGCAATTTCATTTTCATGGTGGGGAAAAATCAGATCCTTGCCCCCGCCATGGATATCAAAGCTCTCCCCAAGGTATTCGTAACTCATGGCCGAACATTCAATGTGCCAGCCGGGCCGGCCCTTTCCCCAGGGGCTATCCCAGGACGGCTCTCCGGATTTGGCCGGTTTCCACAGGGTGAAATCCATGGGGCTTCTCTTTTTCTCGTCCACGGCAATCCGGGCACCTGCCTGCATATCATCGGGGTTACGGTGGGACAATTTTCCATATTCATTGAATGATGAAATGGAAAAATAGACGTCCCCGCCTTCCACATGGTAGGCCTTACCCAGATCAATCAGACGCTGGACAAAACGGATAATATGATCAATGTGCTCGGTGGCTTTGGGCGCGATGGTGGGCCGAAGCACATTGAGCGCATCCATTTCATTGTGAAACTCGTCGATATATTTTGTGGTGATGGCAGTGCAGGAGTCGCCGGTCTCATTGGATTTTTTGATAATCTTATCATCCACATCCGTAAAATTGCGCACATAGGTCACCTCATACCCGAGCTGCATCAACCATCGGTACACCAAATCAAACACCACCACGGACCTGGCATGGCCGATATGGCTGGTGTCATATACGGTGGGGCCGCACACGTACATACCGGCCTTATTGGGTGTAATCGGAACAAATTCTTCTTTTTTCCCGCTCAGGGTATTATAAATCCGTAAACTCATCGCTTGTTATCCCGTATCTTAACTTTCATTTCTATACAGTAGGACCGTGGCCTGGGCTGCAATGCCCTGTTCTCTGCCGATAAATCCCAAATGCTCGGTGGTGGTGGCCTTAATATTCACACAGTCCGTGGACAATTCCAGAATCCGGGCAATACAGGCGGTCATGGCCTTTTTATGGGGACTCATCTTCGGAGCCTGGGCAAATATGGTGCAGTCCATATTGGCGACCATAAATCCTTTATCCTGAATTTTTCCTTTGCATATATGCAAAAACCGGGTGGAGTCCATCCCTTTATATGCCGGATCCGTATCCGGAAAATGTTCCCCGATGTCCCCCAAGCCCGCAGCCCCTAAAAGGGCGTCACAAACGGCATGAAGCAACACATCCGCGTCCGAATGCCCTTTTAGACCCATGGGATGGTCGATCTCTACCCCGCCAATGACCAGCCTGGTCCCGGCCACCAGTTCATGAACATCGGTTCCTGTGCCCACCCTTATTTGCATTTGAAATCAAATCTCCTTTACGCCAAATTAACACAGTAATATATGCATCTTGACCTCAAAAGTCAAAAATCCAATTTAAAAACCAAACAATCTGTATGTGTGGATCTATTTTTTTGAAGACGCCTTGGTAGATGCGCCCTGCATGCCCACCAGCCGGGCAATGAGAACAGCCAGGTAAATCTGACCGAATATGGCCTCCATACTCGCCAGGGCCTGGGATTTATCATTAACGGGGGACAAATCTCCATATCCCAGTGTGGAAAGGGTTACCATGGAAAAATACTTTAAAAGCCCCGGATTGTCTAGGATGGTTTCATGGGAAATGGAAAATGATCCCGGATATGCCAATTCCAGCATCAGATACAATTTAGCAAAGAGCATGGCTGAAAACAGATAGACCACCAGAGCTGCCGAAACCACGTCCCGGGTCACAACGGGTGATCGAAAAATAAACAGAACAATAAGCAGGGATATGTAGGCTATAAACAGAGCCTGGAGCACAGCAGAGGCCATGAGCATATGTTCTTCAAGGGTGTAAAAATATGCCTGCCAGATAAAAAACAAACAAGGCAGCATCAAAGCGGTGGAAGCGGCCTGGGATAATTTTTTATCCTTTGCCACGGACAACACGGCCGTGAGCATAATCAATGAAAACGTTATGTTAAGAAACAGCGCAGGGTGATCAGACTGTGAAAAGAATGGAGCAGCAATGACGTTGAGAAGTACACTGCATAAAAGAATGGTGTATTTATTTTGTATGAAAATGAGCAGCATCTTTATACCCTCTTAAATAGAGTCCGCCCGCAAACCGTAAATTTTGCCGATTACTTCGTTGGGCGCAAATTGTAATCCTCGAAAGATTCAATGTATTCCTCCGGTTAAAATTTGAGCCCGCCTTGTACTCGACAAAATTTCCAGGTTTTCGTATTTCTTTTTACTCAAAGGTGACCGGAGAATAATCCTTGGGCAGATGGGCCGTTCCCAGGGTACAGGGCAGGCCCGAGGCCTCGGAGATATTAGCCGCAATCTTTTCAATGTCCGGACAGAATCCGCCGTTGGTCTTATCCCATCCATCTTGGGTTTTGGACGCAAAGGTACAGGTACACAAATGGATAGCCTGGGCCCCCTTTGACTTAAGAATTTTTGCCATGTCCGCCACATTATCCCCGGGACATCGACAGGTAAAGACTCCCGCCGGCGTACAGCCATCATAACCGGCAAATCCCTGGGTGGTTTCAATCATTGTTTTAAAACAATTGGTCAAAGGACATCTGGTTTCATTTTTTTCGCACCGGATAAGTCCGACTTTTGTCATACATACCTCCTGTTATCTTAAATAGTGTTTAAACGGCGCGTTAAAGATGCCGTTTAAACACTAAAAAAAAATTGTTCCTAACGCCGACGCCCCATACCACTTCCGCCGCCCATGCCTCTACCGCCGCCACCGCCCATGCCACGGCCGCCGCCAGCCATGCCTCGGCCACCGCCCCCACCCATGCCTCTACCTGCACCCATGCCGGGGGTCCGGGAATTTGGGCCTGCCATAGGTCCTTGGGGGGCAGTTCCCGGATTCATGCCTGACTTTTCTTCGGCTGTGGCCTGGGTCTCGTTTGTCAATTTATTGTTTTTCAGCCGGGTCACGGCCTGGGACACGGTACCTGCCTGCCCCGGGTACACAGCCACACCGGCGGAATTAAAAACCTCCATGGCATTGGGCCCGCAACTGCCGGTTAAAACGGCCTGGACACCTTTGGAGATCACAAAGGACGCGGTCTGAATACCGGCGCCTCCGGTCAGGTTCATGCTTTCATTGGAAAAGCTCTCATAAGCCATGGTATCCGTATCAACGATCAAAAGAAAATCACACCTGCCAAACCTGGGATTGATCTCAGCATCCAGGTCCTGGCCATATGCGCTGATTGCGACTTTCATAAATGCTCCTTAAGTGTAAAGGGTTGAAAGATTGCTGCACCAGCAAATATTAGCAAAACCCGTACCAAGATTTATTTTCTTTGTTATCAATATGTTGTATTTTAGCTCTCCTCCCAGGCGCAGTAAAACAAAAACCATGGGTCGCATAATTGCAATGAATCATTACCGAAATAGATAATACACAAGACAATCGCCCCATTCCAGCATATTCCATGATCTGCCAAATTAATTTATCCTTAACTTCCGTTTTTTTTATTTGCCCTCTATAATGCCCCAATGACCAAAAGACCACATAGCAACGAAATAATAATTTTTCCTTTGAAGGCTTTGCCGATATGGACTCAGCCCGGTTTTCACGGATAACAGGGCTGACTGAAGACCAGGCCAGCCAAACAGGACAGCGCCTGAGTACCGAGCCCGTTCTCTGGCAGCCCCCCGAACAGTGGCAACGGGCAGATTGTAGATCTAATATCAGAAAAGACTGTACAGCTTAATTTGGGACTGGATCTTGCCCCTTACCAATCCATGTGGATCACAATGACATAACCCTCAACACCTTAGACAGGATAATTGAATGACGCCCAGTGATATCTCCGGCCTCTCAAGGCTGGATCTCAACCTATGGAAGGAATACCTGGACATTGCCCAGGAGTTCTGGCTGCCCCAAAGCCTTAAAAGCCGAACACGTTTTATTCTGCTGCTATGTCTTTTGATGGCCTTTGTGGCATCTATTCTTTTTTTGTTCGTTACCGTCACCACCACTGCCACCCACGCCTTTGCGCCTGAGTTTGTCACCCAAACCGCGCCAGGCTTGATGGACTGGATTCAGGGCATTGTCCACTCAAAGCTAATCTGGATTCTGGCTGCCGGATTTCTTATTCCGGCCCTGGTCTTTTCCCTCTATTCAAAAAAGCTGAAAGGATTTTTTCTACCCTGGGGCATCCTTGGGATTCTTCTTCTGCTCTCATTCACGGTGTCAGGGCTGAATGTAATCATAAGTTATGTGGGCCGTTTTTTTCAAACCGCCCTTGCCCAAAAGGACCAGCCCACATTCTGGCGGTTCCTCTACGTGTATGCCTCGGTGTTTGTGATCGGCACCCCCATTGTGGTTATTTACTCATACATCAGAAAAAAACTGGGGCTGTTCTGGCGGGAGTGGATCACCACCAGTTTCATTGACAATTATCTTAAGAACCGGGCCTACTATGCCCTGACCAACAGCAAGGAGATTGACAACCCGGACCAGCGGCTGGCCGAGGATTTAAAAGAGTTCACGGTGACCAGTTTAAATTTTCTGCTGATTATCCTAGGCGCAGTCATCGACCTTGTGGCCTTTACCGGCATTTTGTGGTCCATTTCCAGGCTTTTGTCCGGCATCCTTTTCGTATATGCCTTCTGCGGCACTCTGATCACCATATTCATCGGCAAACGCCTGGTGGGACTCAACTACAACCAGTTGCGCAAGGAAGCCGATTTCAGGTACGGCCTGATCCACATCCGGGACAATGCCGAATCCATTGCCTTCTACCAGGGAGAAAAAGGAGAAAATGAACAGATCTCCAAGCGTTTCAAGGCGGTGCTGAAAAATTTCAACTTTCTCATCGGCTGGCAGCGGAACCTTGATTTTTTCACCACAGGCTACAATTACCTGGTCATTATCCTGCCGGCCATGATTGTGGCCCCCATGTATTTTGCAGGCAAGGTGGAGTTCGGTGAAATATCCCAGGCCTCATTCGCCTTTGGCCAGGTGTTGGGTGCCTTTTCCATTATTATCCAGTATTTTGACAGCATCAGCGCCTTTGCCGCCGGCATCAACCGTGTATCCACGTTCAAGGAGCGGCTATTTACGGCATCCGGATCAAAAACATCGGAAAACGGTTTGGAGCTGACCCGGATTCAACGTGTCGCCAAAGAGAGCATCAGCGTGCAGGACCTCACCCTGCAAACCCCTGATTATAAAAGAACCTTGATCCAGGATTTAAGCTTTGATCTTGACAAAGGCAAAAGTATCCTGATCATGGGGCATTCCGGTGCCGGTAAAAGTTCTTTGCTCCGGGGCATCGCAGGGCTCTGGGCCTCGGGCTCCGGAACCATTGAACACCCCCCGGCGGACAAAGTCATGTTCCTTCCCCAGAAACCGTATATGGTCCTGGGCAGCCTGCGGGAACAACTCCAGTACCCCAGTGGGGCCCACCTGGACGACAACCAGATCAAAACGGTCATGGAGAGGGTCAATCTCACGGACCTGTACCAAAAAATGCAGCGTGCAGCCGGGGACAACTCTTTTATAGATGCAGAAAATAACTGGGAAGAGATCCTTTCCCAGGGCGAACAGCAACGCCTGGCCTTTGCAAGACTTTTGACCACAAGACCTGAGTTTGCTATCCTGGATGAAGCCACCTCCGCTCTGGACGTGGACAATGAAAAGGCGTTGTACAATACGTTGTCGCAATTTGATATCACTTACATCAGCGTGGGCCACCGCCCCACCTTAAAGGCCTATCATGATAAAATTCTGTTCATACAGGGAGAAGGCGGATGGGAAATCCGGGAAACATCAAATCGCCGGAATGTCGACTAAGTTATAAACTTCAAGGACTTTGTCCAGACCAATAGCCGACCGTCATTGGCAATTTAATTCTATAACTATTTTCAAGGTTGGGATGGGGAAAAGTCGTCACGCAGCCAGCAAAACCGTAACTGGCGTTTGCTCCATGGAGGACACGTCAGCGGTAAAAGAATCTCCAGCAAATGGTGTTGTGTGACGGCAGAAAACCCGGGGAAACATGCAAGGCGCCTACATATTCGTTAATAACAAGACATTTTTTATCAGCTCCATAATACCATATTTTTCAGCACCTTCTTTTTCCTCCTCAAACGGTAGGTCGTTGAAGGCTGGACCTGACTCAAAAAGAAAGTGGTATAGATTCTTCTCTATTGGCTTTTTGGCATAAATTTTTTTAAGCCTTTCTGGCCATGTATGCAAATCTTGTCGAAGAGCCACGGCTGGATTATCGTTTACATAGGAATAGGATGGAATCTCTCCGATCTTTTCAAACAAAAGGATATCTTCATAAATTTTTAAATACTTGGGATGGACTGTAATTACTAAGTCATCCGCTTTTAGAGTTTTGATCGCATATGACACAAGCATACGATTGCCCAGCATGGGGATCTTTTTGTCTCCTTTTCGGTATAGCGGATGTGATGCCAGGCACCCGATTTCAACAAGGCTGCGCCCCTGGTCTCTTAGCGCGTCGACCTGACGTTTGAACCCCTCATCCATGGGAAGGCCTTGTTTATTATCCGGAAACATGCTGGCCGTATATATGGGCATATTTTCAGCCTGGTCATCCGGCAAGCACCCCATAAAGACCGTAGCTTCAGGATCCTTGTGGTGCGGGATAATTCTCAATGGGGGCAAGGAGGGTTCAATAAACCCTTCCTCTACATAAACATCATGTAGCAAGCTGAAACAAGATATATAATCTTCCTTACTGGATGCCTTACGAAAAATGACACTGTCCGGATTCGTTTGAAAATCAGGAAGGCCACTCTGGTTCATATTTTTTCTGAAGTCCGTCGCCGGACAAGGTACAAACGTAAACAGTGTATTTGATAGGCTCATACGTTTTCTTCTTTGATGATGGATTGGATTAGGTTCATAACTCCAAATTATTTACAGCAATTTCAATACCAGACATAAAATATCCCCAAAACCCTTGATAGATAACATTTTCAGCGGATTTAGGCATAATCGCCTTTCAAATAAGAGAGAACAAAGTTACGAAAAATGCAATCATAGTTACGAAAAATGCACCTTTTAAAACCCAAGCATCGCTGGAGAACAAAAAAAGAGGCCTGGAAAGAACGAATATTAGATGCTTCCGACGCCCGTCATGCCGAAAAACAGATCATCATATACACCTCAGAGATGAAGAAAAAGGTCGATTCAATGGAAAAGCCGTCGACCGGCCTTCAGGAGATGGTGCAACGGTTTAAGGCGTGAACCCGGATATGATTATGATGGCACATTGCCAAAAGTTATTGTATAACAGCCATGGGCCGACCTGGTCTATCAACCCCCAGGCTCAACCCACAACAAAACGATTTAACAACGCATTGGAACTTTCATATAGAAAAAATCTGTCATGAACACTATTAAACGTTGCGGCTGGGTGACCCATGATCCTTTATACATCCGTTACCATGATACGGAATGGGGGGTGCCGGTTCATGATGACCGTAAAATTTTTGAATTTCTCCTCCTGGAAGGCGCCCAGGCAGGGTTGTCATGGCTGACGATTCTCAAGCGCCGCCAGGGATATTGCAATGCGTTCTGTGAATTTGACCCTGAAAAGGTAGCCCGGTTCAGTGAGGCCGATATTCAACAGCGGCTGAAAGACCCCGGCATCATCAGAAATAAACTTAAGGTCCGGTCTGCGGTTACCAATGCCCAGGCATTCCTAAAGATCCAGGAAGAGTTCGGCTCCTTTGATACCTACGCCTGGCGGTTTGTGGATGGGGCGCCTATCACCAACCACTATACCAGCCAGGACCAGGTTCCGGCTACGTCCAATCAATCCGACGCATTTTCAAAAGACTTATGCAAGCGCGGGTTTAAATTTACCGGATCCACCATCGTCTATGCCCACATGCAGGCCACGGGCATGGTGAACGATCACCTGGTATCCTGCTTCAGATATAAAGAGGTAATGGCCTGAAAAAAAGGAACGTATATCATGATCATTGTCACCACTAGACAAATGCAGCAGATGGATAAAAACACCATTGAAACGTTTGGCATTCCAGGCCGGGTGCTCATGGAGAATGCAGGCCGGGGTGCCATAGAGGTGCTTTCCGACCACTTTGACCTTGAAGATGCCAGGGTAGCTGTGATGGCGGGCCGGGGCAACAACGGCGGCGACGGGTTTGTGATCGGACGATACCTCATGGAGATGGGGGTAAGCGTCAGCTTCTTTCTTTTGTCCACCCGGGACCGGGTCCAGGGCGATGCCCGGGCAAATATGGATCTTGTACTGGATCTTCTGGCCGAACATTCCTTGTCACAGTTCATTGAAATCCCAGACAAAGAGTCCCTGGAAGCGGCAGCCGAAACTCTGAAGAGCCACGACCTGTTTGTGGACGCCATTTTCGGCACAGGACTTAATTCCGATGTCCGGGGCATTTACCGTGATGTTATTGAATTGATCAATGAGTCCGGCAAAGCGATTTTCAGTGTGGACATCCCTTCGGGAATCAATGCGGATACAGGTGACGTCTGCGGGGTGGCCATCCAGGCAGATGCCACAGCTACCTTTGCCTTTGCCAAGGCAGGACACATTCTGTACCCAGGCAATCTTCACACCGGTGATCTGGAGGTGATAGACATCGGCATTCCCGGCCACATTGCAAAAGCACAATCTCCTGATATTTTCCTGCCTGAACCCCATGACATTGCAGGCCTGATACCGACCAGGGATTTCAATGCCCACAAGGGCAGTTCCGGTCACCTACTGGTACTGGCCGGCTCGCCGGGCAAGACAGGGGCTGCGGCATTGTGCGCCAACGCTGCCATGCGAACCGGTGCAGGCCTTGTGACCTTGGGTGTCCCTGAAAAGCTTATGCAGGTCATGGAACCTATGGTCATCGAACCCATGACGGCCGCGCTTGCCCAGACCCCTTCCGGCGGGCTGGATGCCGCAGCCTTGGATGACATTATTACACTTTTGGCAGACAAAGCCGCTTTGGCCATAGGTCCCGGCATGGGCACGGATCCCGGCACCCAAGAACTGCTCAAAAGCATTATGGCCATTGCATCCATACCCGTGATCATTGATGCCGACGGCCTCAACTGTATTGCAAAGGAACCTGATATTCTATACATGGCCCAATCTCCGGTGATCCTTACCCCCCACCCTGGTGAAATGGCTCGTCTTACAGGAAAAACCACTGCGGATATTCAGCAGAACCGAATGGAAACCGCCCGGCACTTTGCCGAAAAATACAAAGTTATCCTGGTACTCAAAGGGGCTCAGACCCTTGTGGCCTGCCCGGACGGGGCTGTATCTATCTGTCCCACGGGAAACCCAGGCATGGCCTGCGGCGGCATGGGCGATGTCCTCACCGGCATGATCGCGGCATTCCTGACCCAAAACCTGCCCCCCGAATCCGCGTCCCTTGCAGGCGTTTATGTTCACGGGCTGTGCGGGGACCTTTTGGCCGAAGACCATGCCTTTGGATTTTCGGCATCAGATATGGTGGCGAACATTCCCAAAACGTTAAACACCCTTTTGTCATGAAAGAGATTATATCCCAAACCCCGAAACAGACCCAGGATATAGCCAAACGCCTGGGCTTGTATATCCGGGAACAGCATTTAAGTTTCGCCATGGCCCTGACAGGAGATCTTGGCTGCGGCAAAACCTGTTTTGTCCAGGGCCTTGCCGGAGGGCTGGGCGTGGAGGACGGGTATTATATCACCAGCCCCACATTTACCATCATGAACGAATATCCGGCAGGCAACATGCGTCTGTACCATTTAGACCTGTACCGGCTTTCAGAACCGGACGAACTGGATTATATCGGCATTGAAGACCACGTGGGAAAAGACAGCGTCACCGTGGTGGAATGGCCTGACCTTCTTATTGAAACCGGATTTGTATTTGATCTTCACATCCATTTTGAATTTGATGCCGATTTTAATAGAAAAATAACCCTTTCCCCATCTGGACAAGCCGGAACAAATCTGCTAAGCAATCTATCCTTATAAGTAAATATATCAACAAAAGCTAAAATTTTGGGAGACACAATGGCGTTACGGGTGCAAAAATTTGGCGGCACATCTGTGGCAGATATCGAAAGAATCTCCAAAGTGGCCGACCGGGTACAAAAGGCCTATGAAAACAAAGACCAGATGGTGGTGGTGCTTTCGGCTATGGCAGGGGTGACAAACAACCTGATCAGCCTTGCCGGACAGGCATCCGAAGCCCCGGACAAACGGGAACTGGACGTCCTTTTGGCAACCGGAGAGCAGACCACGGCGGCATTAATGGCCATGATGCTCAAATCAAGAGGCCTTAAAGCCAAATCCTTTTTAGGTTTCCAGGCCGGCATCCATACCGACCATATGTCAGGCAAGGCCAGAATCCGAGAAATCGACAGCCAGAACCTGCGTGAGGCCCTGGATGAGGGAAATATTGTCGTGGTGGCAGGCTTCCAAGGCGCGGACGACCACGGAGACATCACCACCCTGGGCCGGGGCGGCTCCGACACTTCGGCCGTTGCCATTGCCGCATCGCTCAAAGCCGATGTTTGTGAAATCTTCACTGACGTGGACGGGGTGTACACAACCGATCCAAGGATCTGCCCCAAAGCCAAAAAAATCAGCAAAATTTCCTATGATGAAATGCTTGAAATGGCCATTCTGGGAGCAAAGGTCCTCCAGATCAGGTCTGTGGAATTTGCAAAAAAATACAATGTGCCCGTACATGTCCGGTCATCATTCAATGAGGAGGAAGGAACCATGGTTGTCAATGAAAGTGAGGATATGGAAAGTCCGGTGGTGTCAGGCGTCACCTGTGACATGAATGAAGCAAGAATTACCTTCAAGCGCGTCCCTGACCAGCCCGGCATCTCAGCCAAGGTTTTCGGTGCCCTGGCCGAAGCCGGTATCTCTGTGGACATGATCATCCAGAACTCCCGCACCGGCGGCGAAACCGACCTGACGTTTACCGTGACCATGGACGATTTTAACCGGGCAATGGAAATTTCCGAAAAAGTAGCGGATCAGATCAATGCCGGAGAAATAAGAACCGCCACAGAAATTGCTAAAATATCAGTA
>Ga0193964_1001257_pt1 | contig 11268 bp, 15 predicted proteins | sample FB_7_MG_FD_140323 | JGI IMG/M metagenome (GOLD analysis project Ga0193964, IMG submission 140323) | Microbial mat bacterial communities from the Broadkill River, Lewes, Delaware, United States - FB_7_MG | ecosystem: Environmental > Aquatic > Freshwater > River > Microbial mats | place: USA...
GTTTTGCTAGACAATCTGCGCGATTCCACCCAAGCGCTGCCGATTGCCCTCAACTTACTGCAACAGTTCCGTTCGGCACTTTCGGTCGAAGGTCGCGAGATATTACTCACCATGAGTATCGGCATCTCAATATACCCGCTTGACGGCGACACCCCTGCTGAGCTTTTAAGAAATGCGGATTCTGCGATGTACCACTCTAAAGCGGAGGGCCGTAATAGCTGTCATTACTTTACCCAAGAGATGAACATTGGTGCTGAGCGGCGCTTACTACTAGAAGATAAACTGCACGGAGCACTCGCTCGTAAAGAGCTTTATGTGCTTTATCAACCGGTTATTGATCTCCAAAGCCAACAGATCGTTGGAGCAGAAGCCCTGCTTCGCTGGCATTCGAAAGAACTTGGTCTCGTTTCACCGGTCGAATTTATTCCTATTGCTGAGCATACCGGCCTAATCATTGAGATTGGACAGTTCGTTTTGAACGAAGCCTTAGAGCAAACACAGAAATGGATGAAAGAGTTATCACCAACTTTCCATATTGCCATTAACTTATCCCCGCGCCAGTTCCGTGACGCTGCGCTAGTCGATTCAATCCATGAAAAAATGCTTCACTACGGCATTAACGGCAAGAATATCGAATTAGAAATTACCGAAGGCGTATTGATGTCTCAACACGCAGATATCGACAATGCCATCGCGCAATTGAATGAGCTGGGTATCTCAATATCAATGGATGATTTCGGTACAGGCTATTCCTCTCTTAGCTATCTTAGAAGCTATCCTTTCGACACGCTAAAAATTGACCGTAGCTTTATAAACGATATATCAATCGATCCCGCTGACCTTGAGCTTGTAAATGCCACTATCGATATGGCGCATGGGTTGGGCTTAAAAGTTATTGCCGAAGGTGTGGAAACCGAAGAACAGATGCGTCTTCTACAGACACATCATTGCGAATACGCCCAAGGATTTTATTTTAGTAAACCCATTAGTGCAGAACTGTTAGAAACAAAACTAAAACAGCAGCAAGAAGCTAACCTTTGCTAATAGAGGAAAATACACCTTTTGTTAGCTTAACCAGATCGGCAGCTGACATCTCAATCTCAAGTCCACGCCGGCCGGCGCTCATAAAAATAGTAACGTGCTCTTTCGCGGATTGATCTAATACTAGCGGCAAGCGTTTCTTCTGGCCTAAAGGGCTAATACCACCTACAACATAACCCGTAGCGCGTTCCGCATCCTGCGGGTTAGCCATCGTTACCTTTTTAACCTTCAACGCTGACGCGATTGCTTTCAGATCTAATTGACCTGAAACAGGCACAACGCCCACGGCTAGTTTCTTATTATCACCGTTCAACGCGACCAATAGTGTTTTGAAAACTTGAGCAGGCTTAATACCTAGAACCCGAGCGGCTTCGTCACCATAAGATTCAGCCTTGGGATCATGTGTATATTCATGAATTTTATGATCGACTTTAGCTTTCACCACAACATTAATTGCTGGGGTCATTCCGTATTCCACATTCCGATAGAAATCACACGTAACAGTGAAAACAAACTACATGTGTCTATTTAATTTTTCATAAGAATATCAGCTAAATCGATGATATCAACGATGGTACCTTCGCCTTTGCTGACTCTAATGACTTTATCTTTTAACTTAATGATCTCTGTAGCAGCGTTTTCTGCGGGTAACCGTGACAACAATGAGTCGGGCAGAGACGTGGATTGATCGCGCAACTCGCTATCCAATACTTCACCACGTGCTACTTTTTTCTGCCAACCTGGAGGCAGTTCACCGCCCCTTTCTAGCTTTTTACGAAGGCCTTGAGGGAGTTCCTTTTTCTTACCTTTATGCTTACCGGTATCAGAGGCAGCATTTTCATTATAATAATCTTTGATAATATCTCGTTCATCAGAAGAGAAGATATCATCTAAAATTGATTCATTTTCACTTACAATAGTACGTTCTTCCGACGCTGACTTTTGTGCTTTTTTACTCTCTTTCATCTGCGTTTTTTGTGCTTTTTTCTGCTCTTTATCCCCTGCCCACTCAGGTTTAGCAGCATAACTATTAGCAACAAGCCCTGACAACGCCAATGCAACAATAAGCTTTTTCATATCAATTACTTCCTACTAATCTTGGAACCTTCTAAAGACAGGTTGTACATCAATCCCTTATTAGAAAAAATAAACCCAATAACCGGATCTTTAATTGTACTGGTATCTATCTCTCCACCTGCACCAATCGTGACTAAAGCCACACTTCCATCAACGCCAGCTTCCCAACCGTCGCTGTTTTTAAACTGACGTAAAGCGCTATCGGTCATAAACAAAATAATCTCTGTCTTCACCTGGGCACCCAACTGAAAACCGATCGAAGCAGCAGCAATAGAGTAATACCCGGTGGTTTTACCCTTCTCGATTAATTTCCCTTCGCCATATTCACCGCCGATACCAAAACCAGCCTTATACACCTCAGGGAAGACCAACGCTCCTTTTGCTTGTTGCAACAACCTTTTTCCAGCTGAGCTATGCTTATAAAACGCCTGCAACGCTTCCGTTGTTTTCGCGTTAATTTCAGCATTTGAAGCAGACTGCACCATCGTTGGCATCAGTGCAGCAAGCACCACAAATAACCCTAACCTTAGCTGTTTAAACATGTACCTATCCTTAAAATGACTGCATGAGTAATTAAAGTTTAGGAGCCCTTCGCCCTTGGCGCAAAGGCTGGAGAATACTCTCTAAACCATTGATACGGATCTCCAGCATTAACTCCAGTAATGAGCCAAGCTCCCCTTTAGGAAACCCCTTTTTAGCAAACCAAAGTAGATACTCTTCGGGGAGATCCAATAACACTCTCCCCTGATATTTACCGAATGGCATCTGCATATTTGCTAATTTAAGTAGATGCTTCTTTTCTAAATCCAAATCCCACTCCAAAACTCACACTAAATTAACCGATTACTGTATGCAAAAAAGCAAAGAACAAATGACTATTCATCGTCATAAAGAGGCATTATTCTTACTTAAGCACCGCTGCAGAATTCCGAGAAAGCCCAACAGACTAAATATAATAAAGGGACAAGAATAATGGCTGTCGATAAACAATACCAACCTATTAAATGCGATATTCATGATCGTTTTGAATTAGCCTGCATGCGCGAAATCGTAGACATTGTCACATGGACTGAAAAAGACCAAAAACACTCTGAGAAATTACGTTTCCTCGACCTAGAATACACCAAGGAAGGGGAATTTCTCATTGCCGAAAATCAGAGTAAAGATAGATTACACATTCGCTTAGATACCATTACAAGCACACTACCCGACTAAGGATTCTTACTGTGTCAGATATACAACTTAGCGCGATTAACATATTCCCAATCAAATCCATGGCCGGCGTTTCACTCTCTTCCGCTTTTGTCGGTGATGCGGGCATCGCTTTTGATCGACGCTTCATGCTAAGTGACACCGAAGGCGAGCTTTTATCGGCACGCCAACTGCCCGCCATGTTGCACTTCCAAGCCCTTCTTAAAGAAGATGGGATTGAAATAATTGCCCCTGACGGTGATCACTTAACCTTGAACTATCCAGAGCTTTTTCAAAACTACAAACAAGTACGCGTTTGGGGAACAGAGATAAATGCACAACATTGTGGTGTTCAGTTCGATGAATGGTTTAGCCAGAAGCTAGGACAGGAATGTGAATTACTCTACTTCGGAGAACAATCTGAACGCTTCACCACTAACCGACCAGATAAAGCTGTCACTTTCGCGGATGGTTATCCTCTCTTAATTACCTCTGAAGCATCACTTGAAGACCTTAACCGTCGTAGCCAAGCACCTGTCACTATGGCGCATTTCCGTAGCAATATCGTGGTGAAGGGTTGCGAAGCATTTGCCGAAGATAGTTGGAAAAGAATTCGTATTGGCGAAGTAGAATTTGAAGTCGTAAAGCCCTGTTCACGTTGCGTATTAACCACCTACGACCCAGTTTCGTTACAGCAGGTCGCGAAAGGCGAACCGATCAAAACATTAGCAAACTATAGAATGGCGAATAATGAAGTATTTTTCGGCCAAAACTTAGTGCCGCTCAACCAAGGACAGATAAAAGAGGGAGACACAATAGAGATACTGGAAACTCAACTACCTGAAAACTACCCCGATAATACGCCTATACAATCTATTGCTTCAAAAGCGATCACAGCCCAAGCTAACACAGAACAAGCCTGGGAAAAGAATCAGACGTTATCGCTGCGGTGTAGCGCAAAAATTCAAGAAACCGTTGATGTAATCACTTTCAGGTTTTCGCTCCCCGATCAATATCAAGCACGCTATTTAGCGGGGCAGTTTCTTACGCTCAACTTGACCATTAATGGCCAACCAGTATCGCGTTGTTACACCTTGTCCTCCTCTCCTGTCCGTCACTGTGATATTGCCATTACCGTAAAGAAAGTAACCCATGGGCTTGTTTCCAACTGGCTACATGAAAACCTAAACGTAGGTGATACGGTAGTAGCATTGGCACCGCAGGGGGAATTTAACCAAAGTAATGGCGGCGACACCCCCCTCCTACTGCTTTCTGCTGGCAGTGGCATAACACCGATGCTATCGATTGCGCGCGAGCTTTCGGATAGATCCAGTGATCGAGATATTATCTTTTATCATCAAGCCCGCACCGAGTCAGATCTTATTTGTGAAGATGAACTTCTTTGGTTAGCCAAACAAAACCCTAAGCTTCACCTACTGTTTAGCCTTAGCCAACCAGACAATGATTGGCAGGGCATCAAAGGACGTATTAGTAAAGAGCAACTCAAGCAACACATTCCTGATCTCTCCGAGCGCACTATATTGTGCTGTGGCCCTGAAGGCTTCATGGAGCATGCAAAAGAGTTTTGTCAGCAGCTAGGACACAACGACACAAACTGGTTTGAAGAGAGCTTTGGGCAGCCCCCCGGCATAGAACTCAACACCAAGACCGAAACATTCCAACTCACCTTAAATAACACCACAATTGAGGGCAATAACCAAAGCACTCTATTAGAGCAAGCCGAAGAGTCTGGGTTAACGATTCCTGCAGGTTGTCGCTCAGGTGTTTGCGGTGCCTGTAAAGTAACATTACTGTCAGGAGAGATGCATCGGAGTTCTGAGATCCCCCTAAGCGAAGAAGAGAAGCAAGCAGGCGTTATTTTGGCCTGCAGCTGTATTCCAGAAACGGACTGCGAGATCTCTTTCTAAAGAGACCGAACCTTAAACCACAGGCACAAAAAAGCCCGGTAATTAACCGGGCTTTTTTAAAAAATCTTTCTGAAATTAAGCTACTTTCAGATCAGCAACTTTTTTAGCTGCTTCTTCAGCCATTTCAGTTACTTGCTTGCCAGACTCTTCAACTGTAGCAACGTAAGCATCTTTAGCTTCAGTCATCGCAACAACGCTTTTCTCAGCAGTTTCAGTCATTTTAGCTTCAACAGACTTATAGAATTTAACCTGTAGGTCTAGTGCAGCTTTAGGGTCTTTGCACTCGCACAAAGTTTTGAACTGTTCAACAGAAGCATTTGCTAGTTCTTCAACGTATGCTTTCTGAAGAGCAACTAACGTCTCAACTGTTTTAGTGTTAACTTCTACAAGGTTTTGCATAGGCTTGAAAAGATTAGCAACTTCTTGAGAAAGTTCTGGTTTGAAAAAATCAGCGAAAGGGTTATTAGCAGCGTACATAGTTTTGTCTCCAAAAGTTATTCATGCTGCGTTGCAGCAATCCATTGGTAACTAAGATAAAACTTGGACGTTTTTTAGTCAAGCACTTTTTTTGTGCAGTGCACAAAAAAGATAACTAACTACAATTTTTTGCTAAAAAACGGTCCAACTGATTTGCAAATGCCTGCCGGTCAGATTGACTAAACGTGCCAGGACCACCCGTATCAACACCAGAGTTTCGCAGCGTTTCCATAAAGTCACGCATCGATAACCGCTGTTTGATATTCTCTGGGGTATATAACTCCCCACGGGGATTAATAGCGACACCCTTTTTATCAATCACTTCCGACGCAAGAGGAATATCTTGGGTCACGACCAAATCACCCTTCTCCATCTTTTCCACAATATGGTTATCAGCAACATCAAAACCTTGCGGAACTTGAACCGCATTAATAAGCGGCGATGGCGGCGTTGCTAAATACTGATTCGCAACTAAAGTAACCGGTACTTTTTTACGTTCTGCTGCCCTAAAAAGAATTTCTTTGATCACTTTTGGACAAGCGTCAGCATCAACCCAAATATGCATATACTTCCTCTACCCTTCTGAGAATAAAACAGGTTCATGACAATAATACTGCAATCGCAAAAGGCATATGAGTAATAAGAGAAAAAAGTCTCAACTTTGTATAACCGATCGACTCTGATTGCTCACAACAACATCAACAGCCTCCTGCACCAACCTAGACCTCACGCCAAATACCGCGCACCAAAACGAAACAATAATAGATAAACAAAATCATAAATTCAGTCGATATTGCTGACCGAGTATGGCCGCACGCCTAACACGCGTATCTTTTATCACTGTTTCAGAAGACTGGCTTAAGATTTGCTCTGTTCCACAAAGGTTAGTTTTTTGAGGAGCGGAATATGTTGCTACTATCGTTCGGACACCAAGTGCTCAGTCGGTTATCTTTAATTGTCTCGGGAATAATCCTCAGTGCCAGCTGGTTATCCTTAGTTGTTGCCCTCTATCTAGGCTTACAACAGGTACTTTGGTTGCTCATACCGATTAGCTACTTTCAACTTAGCTATATTCTGCTGTGCCAACGCCGTTGGACAAATCTCACACATGTCATTGCCGCCTTTGCTCAGCAAGACTTGCAGTTCCGCGCTCAACATATCAGTGCAGATAAACCACTACGGGAAGTAACATTAGAGCTATATAGCATCTCTCGAAACTATGAGGAACTCGATGATCTGTCGAACCAACTTTGCAATGAGATGAAGTTCTCGACCAAAGAACTGGAGAATTTAGCGCACCACACCGCAACAGCGGCTTCGGAACAACAGAACCAACTACTGACGATCGCCAGCGCCTCTGAAGAGATGAGCCAAACCGTACAGATTATCCGTGAGCACGTACATCAAACCTATAGCAGTGCTCAAAATGCCCAAAGCCTGAGTGCGCAAGGCAGCAACGAAGCGAACCAGCTGAGCGATTCAATCGGTGATGTTCGCCATCAGTTTCAAGATACCAGCAAAAAAATAGAACAGCTCTCACAGGAAGCAAGCGCTATCCAAACCTTCGTTAGCACCATCGAAGAGGTCGCAGCACAAACGAATCTGCTCGCACTAAACGCCGCCATCGAAGCGGCGCGAGCCGGCGAAGCAGGCCGAGGCTTTGCGGTTGTTGCTGATGAAGTACGACAGTTAGCGGGCAAAACAGAGAGGGCAACCGGCGATATTACCCGCTTGGTTTCCTCCATGCTTAGTCGCGTTACAGAAGTGAGCCACAGCATGCAACAAAGCGAAGATGCTCTCCAGACAGGCGCGACGAGCTGTGATCATATGCAAACACTACTGCTTCAGGTTGAAAGTGGCAGTGATAATAGCCTGACACTTATCGAAGAGGTGAATCATTCGATCGATGAACATGCTGCCGCCAGTAATGAACTGAGTGAAAAGCTGACCCATATTGGCGAACTCTTACAGCAACATAGCCAGCAAGCAAGCTCTCTCACAGAGCTAACCGGTTATCTAGAAAAGTTAGCCGATAAAGCAGCAACTCGGGAGGCTAAAGCATGATTGAAGTCGCTATTATTAGTACATTGGTTCTTATTGTATTAGCCGCAAATATTTATCACCGAAATAAACTGGCCAAAAGACGCCAATTAAAACGCCTGCGCGGCATTAAACAACTATCACAACTATTGGAGCTGATCCAAAAGATACAGCGTCACCGTGGCCTTTGTGCAAACTTAACAGGGGATAACTTACTCGCACAACGTCTTATCAATAATGAGATAAGAAACCTATGGCAGCCCCTGATTGATTCGGAATACGATGGCAATATAAACCGCGTAAAGCACCAACAACAACGCTGGCAAGAGATCAGTGACGCGCCAGAAAACAGCTTTATGGCCCACTGCTTACTTATCGAAAAGCTGCTTTATGAACTCACCATCATAGCCGATACCTGTTCACTCACGGCCCTTGATCCACAGCAAAATAATCAGGATCTATGGCAAAACGTTTTGCAGCGCCCTCATTTCGCGGAAACGTTGGGGCGGTTACGCGCATTAGGCAACAAAGCCGCATCCTTAGGTGAATGCCCTGCCGATATTCGTGTACAACTGCTTTTTCAGCTACAAAACCTAGAACAAATTCAGCCCGAAGGTTCAGATGCCACCCCGATCCTCAGGTTTATTGAGGATGAAATACTAGCACCAGATACTATCCAAATCACACCGCAGGCTTACTTTACCCGTTTAACCCAAGCGATCGACGAGCAGCTAAAGATCACGCGGGAACACCTTAACCGGTTAAATTAGCAGTAAAACAGAATCCCGATGACGCTCGACAGGAGAAGGCATAAAAATGCCTTCTCCTAATACGCCCACTCCCCTACAATCAACACTATCACTCACTATTAACGGATAGCATAATGCCCAAGGCGTCGGAACTTAAAAAAGGAATGGTCCTAGAGATCAACAGCAACTATTACTCGGTACACAGTATCGATGTACGTAGCCCAAGTTCACGCGGTGCCAACACCTTATATAAAGTGCGCTTTAACCAGCTACCCGGTGGCGGTAAGTACGAAGAAACCTTTATCGGTACCGACATTGTAAAAGAGGTCGTACTCGAACGCCGCAAATGCTCCTACCTCTACCGTGAAGACGATACGTTTACCTTTATGGACAGTGAAGATTACAACCAATATCTACTAAATTCAGCGGCGATCGAAGCACAACTTCCCTACCTACAAGATGGCATGGAAAATATCCAAGCGATGATGATCGATGGCGAAGTACTGACGATTCAGATCGCTAGCAGCGTGGTATTAACCGTTGCCGAATGTGTACCCGGCATGCAATCAGCCAGCGCCACAGGCCGCACCAAACCAGCTATTTTATCGAATGGTTTAGAGGTACAAGTGCCTGAGTATATAAAAGAGGGTGAAAGCGTTAAGGTAAATACGGAAACCGGTAAATTTATGGAACGGGCCTAATTTTTAACTGATAAAAAAGGTAGAACACAAGGATGACATCCCAACATACGCCAAAACGTATCGGCCAAGGCATGTGGGCGGTAGCCTGGGTAATGCTATTAGGGCTGCTCTACCTTTTCTTCGAAGACCAAGTAAAAGAAAAATATAACCCCAACCACAGTTTGGTCTCAGACAGCTCTGCCGAAGTCATATTGAAACGTAACCGCTCCGGTCACTATGTTGCCCCTGGGGAGATCAATGGCACTCCCGTTATCTTCCTGCTCGATACAGGAGCGACAACCATCAGCATCCCCAAAGCAGTCGCAGAGCGGATCGGCTTAGAAAGGGGCTTTCGTTCAGAGGTCAGCACCGCCAACGGCAATATCGATGTCTACAATAGCCAACTCGACAGCGTGCAGCTTGGCGGCATCAAACTGCACAATATCCGCGGTCATATCAATCCATACATGGAGAGTGAAACGGTGCTACTTGGGATGAGCTTTATGCAGCATTTAGAGATTATTCAGAAAGGAGATACGTTGACGTTGAGGCGCTAAGGGAGACCTAACGCTTATTGTTAACTAAACACTTGCAGTGCTAGAATCGCAATTTAATCACTTTAGCTAAGGAGGGCACTTTGATTAAATCCATACAGATAATTTTGCTATCACTTTTTGCGCAAACCGCGCTAGCAGAACAGCTCCTCATATCCCCAAATTTATATATTGAATACGAACGCCCTAGATTAATTTTCCATTCTGGCAATAGTATTCTCATCAAATATGATGATTGGTCCTTTACTCATGAAGACACAGATCCGAAAACGTTTTATCAAGGCATAGACCTTTCTGGGCTTGAACATGATTATATAGAAAGCATTTTCATCCCCTCGCTAAGAGATAACTTCCCTCCATGGTTGGCAGCTCTATCTAAAGAACAAGCTGAATTTTTTATACCTATAGATGCGAAAACTAGCGTCAAAGAATTCAGTAAGATCAAACTGTACTCTTCGTATATAGATAAATCGCAAGAAGGAAACATTTTCATTCTTGAAGAACGATCCGTTCACCACATTCAAATGCAAGGTAATAAAGATTTTCATACTAAACTGCTGATGAACATCAAGGAGAGATAAATGAATTTAGATATGACCGATCAAGGGATTTTGAGGTCTTTCTTAATTAAGCTATATGGGTCTCAGGTTAATAAGTGGCCAATGAACGAAAAGATGCTTAATACAACCTATTATTTATTGCATGAATCATCAAAATGTTCTGATTTAATGGACCTAGTACCTAGACCTTACACTCCCGGAAAATCTGCTGTCCAATATCTGTCAAAACAAGCAAGAGAAATACTACTACGTCAGCTTAAAGCAAGAGAACAACATTACTTATCCTGCGTTAGGACAGCTGCTTTTTCATTAAAGCATCGGTTCCTAGAAACAGCCGCTGGGCTTTAGATAATAGAGATTTCTGGGATAAAACTATTCTGAAAGGAGAGGCGCTAGTTTCGAAAAAGGGAGAACTCAAACCAATCATCGCCGCGGGTCGCGCCTCCCACAGTTCATCACACAGTCCCACAGCCATTCCCACAGTTACTCCCACAGCCTCGCCAGTTTAGTCTTTCTCCACATGCTCCAGTAGCAGCAGTACCACCTCTCTAAGCTGGCGCATTAGCTGCTTTCGTCCTTGGCCTCGCAATTCCAAGGTTGCCCAGCTTTTCTGTTGAAGATTACGCTTGATCAGTAAAACAAAGTATTCATTGTGTAAAAAAACCTGCAATGTTCGATCATCGATCTGATCAAGAAACGCCAATAGCAGCTTATGGATGGCGTAAGCACAACTTTCATAACTGCGGTTATGCTGGCAAAAAGCGATCAAATCAGATTGATCATGCGCCGTTAGCGTAGGTAAAAAATAGGCGGTGTGCTGTAACAAACCACAAGCTACCGGCGGTTCAAGATCAGTTAAATCATCACTTAAACGGTAGTTCAGTTGCTCAATAAAGCGCTGCCTTAATTGCTGTTGTAAGTGCTTTGCGCTCTCAGAGCGTGCAGCAATAACCAGCGCTGCATGACTACCA
>Ga0193964_1001260_pt1 | contig 11255 bp, 12 predicted proteins | sample FB_7_MG_FD_140323 | JGI IMG/M metagenome (GOLD analysis project Ga0193964, IMG submission 140323) | Microbial mat bacterial communities from the Broadkill River, Lewes, Delaware, United States - FB_7_MG | ecosystem: Environmental > Aquatic > Freshwater > River > Microbial mats | place: USA...
ATGGGTTGCGCACAGCACCAAAAGCACTGTTCTCGTTGGAACTACCCATGGCAAATTCGTCCATGTTGAGTTTACCGACAATCACAGCCCCTTGCTCTTTAAGCTTGCGGACAGCCGTACCATCATATGGAGGTAAATAGTCACCCAATATCTTCGATGCACAGGTTGTACGGATGCCCTCGGTAACAAAGATATCTTTTAAGGCAATGGGAATACCTGTTAGCGACTGCACGTTACCTGCTGCTCGCTGAGCATCGGCTTCACGCGCCGCTGCCAGTGCTTCTTCATCACAAACCGTAATAAATGCATTGATCTTGTCATCGGTTTTTTTAATTTGCTTGAGAAATGCTTCCGTCAGCTCAACGGCGGTGGTGGTACCAGCGGCCAATTGCTGCTGCATCTCATGAATGGTTAAATCAATTAAAGCCATCTACAACTCCACTCGCTGACCACTACGATCAGCTTTTTGTAAGTATAATAAATTCTAGCCAGTGCTGGACAATGATCCCATGAAACCATGAGATCAAAAGTGTCCCACCGCGTTACTCGATCACTTTTGGTACGCCAAAACAACCATCGGCATCATTGGGTGCATTACCCAACGCTTTTTCCGTTCCGATTGATGGCTTGATCTCATCAGCACGGAAGGCATTCTCTAACGGTACGGCGTGTGCGATGGGAATAATATCGTCGGTATCTAATTCGTTTAATTGCTCTACATGGCCAAGAATCGCATCCATCTGGCCAGTAATTGTCTCCATCTCCTCTTCGCTTAGAGCTAAACGGGACAATCGTGCTACTTTTTCCACTTCAGCGCGCGTTATTTTCATTAATTTTCCTCCTGAAACGTATTCAAAACGAGCCATGTCGCTCATGGATTAATTCTTTACTGTTCGGTCATCAAGCTACGCAATGATAACGATAAAGATGACCCTGTTAAATAGCACAATTTATGGGGGGTATTCAACGCTATTGCTGACAAACAACAAAAGCCACGATGCGAAGATCGTGGCTTTTGTGATTTAAACACCCATTTACATTGAACAGCTTAACAGTACGGATTATTTTACCAGCCGATCTGTGGTGGAGCAGATTGCTCTACTCGTTGCTGAGGTTGAAGACTGCCCGCTGACTCAACTTTGAATTGTGCCAACATGCCTCGTAGTTGCTCGGCTTGACTTGACAACTCTTCGGCTGCCGCAGCCCCCTCTTCGGCACTCGCAGTATTCTGTTGTGTGACTTTATCAATTTGATTCAAACCAATATTAACTTGCGAGATCCCTTCAGATTGCTCGTTAGCCGACACCGAAATCTCTGAAACAAGATCTGACATTTTAGTGATAGAGGTCATGATCTCCTGTAGCGAGTTTGATGTACGCTCAGCTATTTTGGTACCATTTTCCGCCTTAACAACGGACCCTTCAATCAACGCTGCGGTTTCTTGAGCGGCCTTAGCGCTTCGAGCCGCAAGATTACGTACCTCTTCGGCAACGACAGCAAACCCTTTACCATGTTGACCCGCACGAGCCGCTTCAACTGCGGCATTGAGTGCTAACAAGTTCGTCTGGAATGCGATCTCATCAATAACTTTGATGATTTTTGAGATCCCCTGCCCTGCGGCATTAATCTCATTCATCGCGCCAACCATATCGGACATATTACTATTACCCTCTTCAGCGGAATGGATCGCATCTTTTGACAAGGTCAAGGCAACATTGGTATTTTCAGCGCTCTGTTTGGTCTGAGATTCAATTTGTGCCATGGAGCTGGTAATCTCTTCCATCGAAGCCGCTTGCTCGGTCGCACCTTGTGACAGCGATTGGCTGACATCCGACACCTGCGCCGAACCCGAAACAATTTGTCCACTGGCCTCACTGACTTCGTTAACCAGCCCACCCAGCTCACTGACCATATTTTGCAACGCGCCACCAAATTCATCATGATCAGAAGCCAGATCAACTTTGACAGTCAAATCGCCATCGGCAATTAATTTGGCCAACTGCACTTTTTTGCCCAAGCTATCGCTCATGGTATTAAGAGCTTTAGACATGTCACCCATCTCGTCGTCACGATGAATTTGCAACCGCTGACTTAAGTCACCTTCGGCGATGGCAGCTGTAACGGCAACCGCCTTTTGCAACGGTGTGGTAAATGAACTGGTGACAACAAAAACAATGCTACCAATAAGAACTAACAAAAACAACGCACCGATCAGGGCATCGCGCTTCATTTTTTCAATCGACTGTTCACCGGTCGTTTGAATGTGGTGTAAACTTGCAAGGGTTTGCGTAACATCCTGAACCATCACCAACACACCAGCTTGCTTACCGGAATAATCATTGATCGGAAAAGCGCTAACATAACTATTATCAATCTGACGAGACACCAGTGTTTTCGTACCCTGATTTAAAAAATCAGAATTAACCACGGGCTGTGTTACGGCGGAATTTGTTGTTGCGCATAATACGTAGCGGCCATCTAGAACAGGATATTTTGCTGAATCCTGTAATTTCGTTGCAATGGGCAGCAGATCAGCATTCATATACACAGCAAAATTTTGCGCATCGGAGGTCTTGGAGAATTTCACCAAATCATTAAAAGGCAACAAAACCTCAGCTGAACCGAGATGGATTCCTTGTTCGTCAGCAATAGCGGTAACACCACGGATGGCAAAACCACCACGCCCAACTTCGATCCCCTTCAACGGTGCGTGCGTCCCAGTATTTATCTCGACAACAGTACGGCGAAAACCGCGTAAATCATCTGATATATCAATTTTTTTACCATCACGTTTGGTTTGCCAGCCGTTACGCCATAGTCGCGTTAAGCTACGCCCTGTTGGCAGATGAAAATGGAGCTTTAGCTCATCAACACCCATTGTCGACTTAAATGTGGCAATAACAGGCTTAAATGTCTGTCGTAACTGTTCACGCGCCTGCTGAGAAAAGGATCATTTTCATCATCTAGATCACCTTCATGCGCCAGCCGATAAGCATCGGCAACGCCAGGCATATTGGCTAAAATCACAGCTTCCTCCAACGCACGATTGCTCATCCGTTGGATATTACCGTTAATCGCCTGCATCTTTGCTGCAGTACTCTCTTCTAAACCACGGTTTAATATCTCATTGGTGGTTGTCAACTGATCCAGCACAAGCGCACTCACGCCACCATTCAACGCCCAAACGCCTAGAGCGGAGGTAAGGGCCAAAACGACAAAAACAGGCAACAGTAATTTTGTCCGAATTTTTCTTATGTGCATAAGCAACCTCCACCCTAAGGGTTATATGGAAAAGTGTTAAAAACAGGGAGAAACAATACTCTAACTGAACAATTTCCACATTTCACATTAATCCATTTACTACAAACATTAAAGGCAAAAAACAACAAAGCCCAACTCATCACAAGATGGTTGGGCGATTAACTTTGCAGCCACTAATATGTAAAATATCAGATCGTTACACAAAACCTGTTTTTTTACAAACCACGGATCACAACCTGCTCAACATACTCACCAGCAACAGCGGCTAACTGTTGCAATTTCCTTTCAGAATGGGGAGCAAGATCCCTCATCTGGATCGCCATAGCGTAATCGGGCACGAACTGCTGCAATACCCACCCAGCTTGACCCTTTAAGATTTCACCGATCATACGAATATCTTCTTCTTCGACAAGGCCAGGGACACAGGTGGTTCGAAACTCAACCTCGACTGCTGAAGCGATCAACAAATCAACACTCTCCTGTATCGCCGACACATCAACCGTGCTCCGATGCAGTTCAGCATAACGGCTAAGAGAAGTTTTAATGTCCAAACCAACGAAATCGATCAACTGTTTCTGCAACAACGCGGCTAAAACCTGAGGACGTAAACCATTGGTATCAAGCTTCACTTGCAAACCTAGCTGTTTAATCTGATGCAACAACTGTGGCAACGCGGGGTCAAGTGTCGCTTCACCACCTGAGATCACCACACCATCAATAAAACCTTGGCGCTGGCGCAATTGACTTAACACTTCATCAACGGGGATATCGGGGTAAAGTTCAGGAGTCTCAACCAAAGAGGGATTGTGACAATAGGGGCAACTGAGGTTACAGCCACCGTAAAACACAAGGGAAGCAACCCGCCCAGGAAAATCGAGCAAGCTGGTTCCCTGAAAACCTCTTATCGACATAAAATGTTACTTTTCAGCGCTACTGTGATCAACAACATACTCACGCCGCTGAACAAATTCCTCTTGCTTGCCTTTGTTCCATTGTTGTACTGGACGGAAAAAACCACATACACGCGAATACACTTCTGTTTTTTTCTGACACTTGCTCGACATAACCATCTCCTTTATGCGCCTCACCGAGGCCATCAATAAATTAATTTAAGTATTTATGCTGCTTTATCACTGTGATCGTGGGGGCAAGAAAAATGCTCACCAGCGATATAGCCATGTTCCGGACAAATCGTAAATGTTGGGCTAAGGGTAAAATAAGGCAGATGAAAGTTTTCAGCAATTCGGCGTACGAGCAAACGAGCGCTTTGCCAATCTTCAAGCTTCTCACCCAGAAAACCATGAAAAACAGTGCCGCCTGTGTACTTAGTTTGCAGCGGATCCTGATGTTGTAACGCCTGAAAAATATCATCCGTTGTGCCAACAGGTAACTGCGTCGAATTGGTATAAAAGGGTTGATCGTCGCCAGCGGTAATAATTTCTGGATAACTTTGCCGATCACGCTGAGCCAAACGGAAACTTGTCCCCTCTGCGGGTGTCGCTTCAAGGTTGTACAACTGCCCCGTCTCTTCTTGAAACGCCTCCAACTGCTTACGCATAAAAGACAAAGTCTGTTCAGCAAACTGTGCCCCGGCAGGGGTATCAATCCCTTCGCCAATTAAATTTAGCGCCGCTTCGTTCATGCCGATCAAGCCAATGGTGGAAAAATGATTATCCCAATAACGACCACTACGCTGGTGGATAGCACTGAGGTAATAACGACTATACGGGTACAACCCTTCATCGGTAAAACGCTCTAACTGCTTACGCTTTATATCCAACGACTCGGCAGCAATGGCCATCAATTCTGAGATTCGAGTATTGAACGCCTCTTGATCTTCAGCAACATAAGCAGCACGGGGCAGATTGATCGTCACAACCCCCGTTGAACCTGTCAGTGGGTTCGAACCAAACAATCCGCCGCCACGACGACGCAATTCACGATTATCAAGACGCAAACGACAACACATGGAACGTGCATCTTCTGGATCCATATCGGAATTGATGAAGTTACTGAAATAGGGCGTGCCATATTTTGCCGTCATCTCCCAAACAAATTTGAGTCGATCACTTTCCCAATCGAGATCGGAGGTAATGTTATAGGTTGGGATCGGGAAAGTAAAAATTCGTCCCGATGAATCACCATCCATCATCACTTCACAAAAGGCGCGATTAAACAGGTCCATCTCCTCTTGAAAATCGCCATAGGTATCATCTTTTAACTCACCACCGATCACCACCGCTTCGTGAGCGACGTTACGTGGCGGCGTTAAATCTAGAGTAATGTTTGTAAAAGGGGTTTGAAAACCAACTCGTGTTGGCACGTTCATACTAAAAATGAACTCTTGCATCGCCTGCTTCACCTCTTCATAGCTGAGGTTGTCGTAGCGAATGAAAGGGGCTAACAAGGTATCGAAACTTGCAAAAGCCTGCGCTCCTGCCGCCTCCCCCTGTAGCGTATAAAAAAAGTTAACCGCTTGCCCTAATGCCGTTCGAAAATGTTTTGCTGGAGCACTTTGCACTTTCCCATAGGCACCAGTAAATCCTTGAAGCAGTAAATCTTTTAAATCCCAGCCACAACAATAGACCGACAACATACCTAGATCATGGATATGGAAATCGCCATTTTTATGGGCTGCGGAGATCTTTTCAGGATAAATCTTATTCAACCAATAATTACTGGTGATATTAGAAGCAATATGATTATTCAATCCCTGCAATGAATAGCCCATATTTGCGTTCTCTTTGACTCGCCAATCTTCTTGCGTCAGATACGAATCGATGGCATCAATCGATTCCTGCATGAAAGAGCGGGTTTCACGCAACTGCTCATGTTGACGACGGTACAAGATATACGCTTTAGCGGTTTGAGCATGCCCACTCTCAATAAGCTGTTTTTCAACAAGGTCTTGCACGTTTTCAACCGTTGGAACACGATCATCTTTGTAGATCACCTCTAAAATGCCGACAACCTGCCGAACAACGCTTTCGGCTTTGTCCATATCCTGCCCACCGACAGCCTTAACAGATTTCTTAATCGCTTCAGCAATTTTTTTCTCTTCAAAGATCGCCAACCGGCCATCACGCTTACGAATATACTCCAACACGTTGCTCTCCCTTGTGATAAGCGGCATTGCTCTACAAACCGCAGACCTCGACACGTCTGCACTGAACTGAACCTACCATGACAATAACAGGGCGAACAAGTTAAAACACCACATATAGACATTAAAAAGCAAGACAGGCACAACATATTGTTTAAAGGCTGTGGTTAACTCTGTTGATAAGTCTGATAACTCTGTATAAAAAAAGGCCGAGACAATCGTCTCGGCCTACATCAAATCAGTATAAAATTGTTTTCAAGTCATAAAAACAAACTCAATGATCGTTCACATCGGTCTATGCTCTATGATCATGATGCATTGCAGGTGATTCTTTTTTTGCAAAAAGTCCCTTGATTAAACCAGCCGTTAAAATAATACCGGGGATCAATTGAGACACAACAAACAAAGCGATGAAACCAACAAACAGCCAAACCAAAAAACCTGCCCCTGTTCGGGTTGCAGACATTGCAGCAAAACAGTTTGTTGCCAAACCAAAACTTAAAAGAATTAACGTTATCATCACTTGTTTCATAACTTCCTCCACAATCTACTAAAACCGTTACGACGCTTTTGGTTCTTCGATTCCAATACAATCAATTGAATTTAAATATCTATTTGTAACGCTGATTGGTCATATTCTTATTTTGCACTATAGGTGCCAAATTTCACATACACCGCACTTAACAACGTAAGTACCTGTTTTAACGACAAACAAACACACCTAGCCAGCTTAATTAAAACAAGGCAAACATTAAACAAGGAGGACTGTATACATATAATATCCACACAGAAGGAACCAACAACCTAAACAAGGCTTACATTCAACGATAACCGCTTAACTCTAAAGAGATTTTTAGCATTACAACCATTGTATAATTCTCTTATACATGGCAATTCCAACTCACCCAAAGATGAAAAAATTCCCCAATCCGCACCAAGAGTGTTGACAGCGAAAGACCGATGCGTGTTTAGTAAATAATATAACAGATAAAAACACCCTTCTGGCAGTTACCTCAAAGAGAGCGCATGCAAGGAGCAAAGCGATGACTGAAGATGAGACAACAACTCAATTAAGGTTAATTCGACGCAAACGCTGGCAACTATGGTTGGTATTTATCAGCTACTTGCCAGCCATCGGCATCGCTCTTTCTATGACGGAGGGCAACACTTGGCCTGCAATCACTGCGGGCTGCTGGGTTGTTGCAGCAGGAGTTGCTGGAGTTCGTGTAAGCCTGAGCCGTTGCCCACGTTGCGGCAACCTTTTTCACATGCAGGGAGTGAGTACATCATGGGGGAGAAGCTGCCGCCACTGCAAATTATCACTTTAGCGACTACAACATAAAGATAATGCACTAAAAAGGCCCGTTGAGTCATGACTCAACGGGCCTTTTTAGTGCATAGAAATAAACAAACTATAGCGCATCTTTCTCTTCGGCATCATCGTCACCAGATCGAAACAATTTTTTCATAATCGTCCGCTCTCTTCGTATTGCATCGCTAGCAAAGCTGCGAATACTATAATACTCAAGACCTAAAATTGTACTACCAGCAACCAAAACAGCTAATGCATTGACTCGTAATGCATTAGAAAGAAGATAAAAAATATAAAAGCCCGTCAAGTAACCTACGTGCGCCCAACCACGATAAACTTCTGTACGGTCAGACAGGCGTGACAGGGTTAGAATAAGTGCTGAAAAACTATAAACTGCCAAGGCAATATTAATCATTTTTGGTGACGGTGGCTTACCAAGAAAGCTGCGTGTCTCCTGCGAGACATTAGCAAGAATGTTACTATCCTGAAAATAAACAGCCACCATACTAATCAAGATAAAGACCAACAGGCCCCACAGCCCTTGGCGAGAAAGAATATGCAAAGAATCAATATGGGCCTGCATCCTCGCTAAGCGTTGCTGTGAGCTACGCACACCTCCTGTGTCGCCATCAATCTCTGACTTGTGCCCCAAAGGCATAAAGGGTTCCTATCTCGACACCACCACATCAATAACTAGGCAGTAGTCGTGCTATTTGAGCTCTTGATTTTTAACCTTGTCAGCCAACTCCTTCACTGTTGAAGCAATATATTCTAATTCATAGCTATCTTCAAGCTCTGGTTCGGTATAAATCCCACGGCGTAATTGTTTTGCATAGCGATATAGTGCATCGATGGGCAACAATACATTTTTTTGTAGAATGGCTGCAACTAAACCAATTGACAGTAAAACAACCATAAACCAAAAACCGATTAGAACTTTTACAATCCCCTCCATATCGTGAGCAAGTTGCTGCTGCGACATGCCCACATCAACAATGCCAAGTAAAGGTTTTTGCGACTCACCAACATGACATTGCGTGGTTGAACAGCCATCTTGACGAGGGATTGGATACGACAAACCAAGAACTCGGTGCTTATCCTCACCTTCAAAAAAGCGCACCCGCTCTAAGCCATCACCACCGAACACAACCTCTTCATCAGTATGACAAACGTTGCAACTTTCCGCCTTATGATCTACTAGGTGGCCGATTTCACTCGGGTCTTTAGAGAAACGGATCACCCCTTTTTTATCAAAAATTCTCAGATGAACAACACCGGGATTACTGCCAATATTTGTCACAGAATACTCTAAAGCTTCGTGATCATTCTGAAGCATATCGTAGCTAATGGATCGCACAACCGTTTTAGCCATACAGGCAACGCGCTTTGTGCCGGCATCCTCCATCAACACCTGAATATAGGTATAGAGTAGAATAAAACACACCGTAATAAATGCGGCCATAATCACAGCGACCGGTACGATTGTTCGTGTTGTAATCCGTTTTGACATGATGAGTTCCCCTAAAAAAGCAGCGAAATGTTTTCACATTTCGCTGCATAAAGATTACAAGTCAGTACAGATTAATGATCAGAGTGATCTTCCCACCCTGTCCACATCGGCTTAAAGTGAGCAAAAGGTGTATGCCCCAACGTTGCCAAATAAAAATGTGTCGGCAGGAAGGCTCCCAGAGCACAGGCTAAGAGAAAGTGCAAACCAACGACGACCCGCACACCCCCAAATAAAACCAACACTTCACGTAACGGCTCTAAGTTCATCAAAACAATGCCAGTGACAATAACCATTGGCACTAAGATCATCATGATCACCACATAAGCACCCTTTTGCATGGGATTAAACTTATTGGTCGGCGACTCCTCGTGTGGATTACTTTTAGTTCCAGTAAAGAAGTAAAAGAAGTAATAGAGGACTTGGTTGATAACACCACCAGTGAGATCTTTTGCCGTTGGCACGTAGAGTTTGGTCAGCATTCGAGCGATCACCGCGTAGTAAAACAGCCACAACGCAAATGAGAGGGCAACAACGATACCTGCGGTATGGTGAAGTCGTATTGCTGCTTTATAGGTACCGAAAATATTAATCATTTCTGGGAATCGAATTTGAGCGCCAGTGACACATAGCGTTACGATTCCAAGAGCATTAAGCCAATGCCAGATACGAACAGGTGTCGGCGTTAGGTAGATTCTCTCTTGTACGTCCATGTTAGTGGTCCTTCCTTCTATTTTTACGTGTCAAAAAGCGCAGTGAACCGTGACCGATCGGCATAGCTAAGCCACCGAGCAGAATAAGTAGACCAACAATATTTAAGGTCTTGCTTCGCGTTGCACCCACCATGTAAAAATCTGGCGTGCCAAACAATGCATCGAGTGTTGCGCCCTTTTCCATCGGTACTCGCTGATAGGTTCCATCTGCCATTGGGAAAGCGACAAAGCTGTTCTCCATTGACTCTGGCCCTGCGGCATGACAGTAAGTGCAATCCCAACGATTATCAAATGTTTCAAAATTATGATCCACCTCTTCAGGTGTCATCATCGCCCAAAGACGTAGACCGTTTTTATCCTTATCCGAATAGAATTCAGATAGCTCATCCACAGAGACTTCTCCGCTTTGATCAAGGTCAACTAGGGACGTAACAGATTGCTCACCTACACGCTGTTGAAGCTGTTGATAATCAACCAGCTCATAATCAGCATAAGCACGATTACCTTCGCGCTGAGTGACATACAACGTGATCACAAATTTATCGGATGAGATATGACATGAAATACATGGAACTGAGCGAATATGTACATCAGCCTGCGGCAACCAACGTGAATGCGACTCTTCAACATCTGTTGATTCGTGGCAACCTTGGCATGATTCATTCATTTGCAGACCTGACAAACTCGTTGGCGGTAACGCCTTATGAGCATTATGACAATCGCTACATGAAGCGTTCTCACCGTGAGCACTCGCTGAATACACTTCAGCAATACCATCGTGGCAATCTTCACAACTGGCTGCCATGCTAGGCGACTGCATGTCATCAGGGTGCCCTTCGCTTACCTCGTGACAACCAGCACAGCCCTCTTCAGCGTGTGATGTTTGTGCAAACAAAGCACCGTCAATCGCATTCCCCTCACCAACATCGTCGGCGCTGACGTGACACTCCATACATTCATCGGTTTCCATTGCCCAAACAGGGCTACCGAACGTGAGGCAGGCTAGCAACGTAGCCAAAAATAAAATGTGTGTTTTCATTGTGTACTGAAGCTCCTTCTCCATGATTTCACCAATAACATAACAATAAAATTACAATTCCCACTGTCCCCAACTGCGAAAAGACTGACAATTGCATGCGACGTTACAACAAGCAGAGAACATGCCAACTTGCATAACCCTTTAAAAGATCGAATATTTACAAATAGATACCTCGCAGCACCTCCCACAGGAAGACTAAGATGTATACAATTTCCATACAGATTAGCACCTAGAACAGTAGCACATTCTGTGCTTATGGTGTAACTAGTCGAATCTAGGGATAAAAGAGACTGTATAGATTCGCTATGCATGGTATAAAA
>Ga0193964_1001265_pt1 | contig 11219 bp, 10 predicted proteins | sample FB_7_MG_FD_140323 | JGI IMG/M metagenome (GOLD analysis project Ga0193964, IMG submission 140323) | Microbial mat bacterial communities from the Broadkill River, Lewes, Delaware, United States - FB_7_MG | ecosystem: Environmental > Aquatic > Freshwater > River > Microbial mats | place: USA...
AGCAACGTGTTGGAGGATTTTTCCAGTGAGATCTTTGATCTTATCCATGCCCTGAAAAACGAGCGCGAGTCATACACTGATATGGGAATTGACCTCGAAGAGAAAGCTTTCTACGACATCCTCAAATGGTTGGCGATCAAGTATGATTTTACCTACCCCGAAGATAAACTGCTGACGCTGGCAAAGGCGGTGAAGGTGGTTGTTGATGACAAGGTGAAGTACACCGATTGGAGTCAGCGTGATGACATTAAGGCAGAACTTAAGGTTGGTTTGATTTTATTGCTTCATGACCATGGCTATCCGCCGGTAGATCGGGATGAGGTGTATAAGGATATTTTCGAGCAGGCGGAGAATTTTAAGAAGTATCGAGTCTAATTTGTTGAAAGGTTTTGGCTTGAAAATATGTTCTAGGCTATGAAAACACGTAAATGCTGAATAATCAGTATTATAGCTTGGTCCGACCTCGTGGACTACTAGAGAGGTTTTCTCAGCGTTGTGGGATCAATGGGAGCATTTGAAGGTACAGAATTTTTAAAAATTGGTTGTTTGGTATTGATTGATGTTTTCATGGCACATTATCCTTATTGTTCTATTGCGTCTTGGCTGTTGATATAATCTATATGTAATTTATTTTCTTGATATGTATAGTATCTATGTTATAAAAATATAAAGTATAAATTATATAAAGGTTATAAAATGAAAACAAAACATCGGCACATTATGCGAGACCAGTTGGATAGCACCTTTACTCAGTTGTCCAATATAAAGGGGATGCAACCTCCCGTTAAGGGATGGTTGCGTTCAATCCGCGAAGCTTTGGGGATGTCGGGCAAACAGCTAGGGGAGCGCATAGGCGTCAGTCAGCCACGTGTTGTTCAGTTAGAAAAGGATGAAGTTTCTGGCGCTGTCACCATGAAAAGCATGCGTCAGGCCGCAGAAGCGATGGATTGTGTTTTTGTCTATGCTGTAGTTCCTCGTGCTAGCTTGAAAGAAACTGTTCGTAATCAAGCCTATAAGGTGGCCGAAAAACGTCTTTCACGAACATCTCATACGATGTTGCTTGAAGATCAGCAAGTATCGAACGAGGAACGTCGAAAAATGCTTGAATCAAAAATTGATGACTTAACGCGTGAGATGCCAAAAGATTTTTGGACGCAAAAATGATCCATTTTGAGTACCCCGAAGGGGCAACACCCATTGATCTGGATGATGCTCAGGGACTCCTGTTACCTCATATTAGGACTAGAAACGAATTGGATCGCTGGGAGGAAGAGAATATCCTCGAAGCGGAAGATGCAGTCTTCAGGCGAAAACAGAAAAATATACTGACGGAGAAATACGCCTGCACTTTACATAAGAAGATGTTCGGTGATGTCTGGCATTGGGCAGGTAAATTTCGTCGTAGTCAGAAAAATATTGGGATTGAGTGGATAGGCGTTCCAACAGCTTTGCGTCAATTGTTCGATGAAGTAAATGGCTGGTTAGAGTTCGATTCTTTTCCACCAGATGAAATTGCAGCCCGCTTTCACCACCGTCTGGTTGCTATTCATGCTTTTCCCAACGGTAACGGGCGCCATGCACGTTTAATGGCAGATATACTTCTGGTTCATATGTTGGGTCAGGAACGATTTAGTTGGGGGCAGCACAATCTAACCAATGCTGGTGATTGTCGTCGCAGTTATATTGACGCTTTGCGCGCAGCAGATCTGCATGATTATCAGCCGTTGCTGACTTTTGTTCGTTCATAAATTATTGATACTATTTTGGACCTATCCCTAGAGCCTTAGAACCGTTGACGTACTTTTTTAATTATGTAGAGCTTGTCGCCCCCCACCAATTGTCCCGTCCTAAAATAGATTGAAGGGTTTTACTAAACTAAGAGACCAAGCTTGCGAATTGAGGCCATCAGCAGACTCCTTGAGAGACGTTAGATTTTACTCAGGGTTCCAAAAATGTCCCAAATAAGCAATAACACAAACAAAAAAAGGGTTACGCAAATGCGTAACCCTTTGATTTTTATTCTGGTGCCGAAGGCCGGAATCGAACCGGCACGGCCAGAAGCCATCGGTTTTTGAGACCGACGTGTCTACCAATTCCACCACTTCGGCACAGCAAAACGGAGTATAGAGATAAGGGAGCAAGGGGTCAAGCATTTATCTTTGTCATTGTGTTTTTTTTCTTTAACTGGCTGTTTTTTGTTTTCTGTGAATACGCAGAAAGTTTGTTAAACTTCTATGTAAATAAATGTTTGTTTGGGGGAGAAAGGGTCGGTAATGCGCGAAGCGATGTTTTGGGCAGCTAATGATAGTGGGGGAATCATCTGTGGCTTATGTCGATTTCACTGTCATATTGCCAATGGTAAACGGGGGCGGTGTGGGGTGCGTGAGAACCGTGAAGGGGTTTTGTATAGTCTCAATTATGGTTTATCTGTCGCGAGTCATGTTGATCCTATTGAGAAAAAACCTTTCTTTCATGTCTTGCCGGGAAGTAAAAGTTTTTCTGTCGCGGCAATGGGGTGCAATTTCAAGTGTTTGCATTGCCAAAACTATTCGATCTCTCAGGTTGGGTCAAAAGAGTGCAGAATTGAAGGTTTGCCTTTAACTCCCCAGCAAATTGTTGATAATGCGTTAGCTGCTGGGTGTAAAAGTGTTGCCTATACTTATAGTGAGCCAACGGTGTTTTTTGAATACGTTTATGAGACAGCTCAATTGGCGCGGCAGGCTGGTTTAACGAATCTGTTGGTTACCAATGGATATATCGCTAAGGAGCCGTTACGTTTATTAGCGCCGTTAATTGATGCTGCTAATATTGATTTGAAGGGATTTTCTGCTGATTTTTATCGAAAAATATGTGGTGCAGATCTTGAGCAGGTGTTGGAAAGCCTTCTTTGTTACCGTGAGTTGGGTATTTGGTTAGAGGTAACGACATTGTTGATTCCTGAACATAACGATGATGAGTCGCAGCTGCGCGAGCTAGCAGCCTTTATTGTTACACAATTAGGTGAAGATACACCGTGGCATGTGACGGGTTTTTATCCGACGTACCGTTTGACTGATGTTGCTGCTACAGCTGTTGAAACATTACTCATGGCGCAACAGGTTGGTTTTGATGCTGGCTTGAATTATGTGTATATTGGCAATACCAATCGTGATGGTGGTGAAAATACCTTTTGCCCAACGTGTGGTCAAAGGGCGATTGTTCGCAGAGGATTTGAAGTTGTTTTGAATCGTGTTAAACAAGGTCATTGCCTTCATTGTGGTACTGTTATTATGGGTGTCGGGATGGATCACTCTATTTAGGGAGTTATTATGTCACAACCAATCGATAGACGGCGTGTCGATGATGGACGATATGCAGATGACCGCAGGGAAAGCCGCGAACGAAGAAAAGGTCCTGATGGCTGGGTTCAATCACTACGCTGGTTCGCAGTGTTGGGGTGGGGGGTTGTCCTTGGTGCTTTTTTTCTGGTGAGTATTGCCAAACCCAGATCGACGACATTTTTTGCGCGTATGAATAACTTATCTATGGATCGTGCATGGAACATGGAGTTGATGTATTACGTTTTTTGGATGTTGTTTGGTGGGATTGTTATCGGACTTTTAGGTTTGGTGATCAATTTGATGCGTCGTCGTCGCAAACACGATATCCTCTACTTCTCTTTGATTGCGCTGGCGTTTGTTTCAATCGCGAGTTTCTTCTGGGTGTTTAATCTTTAACTGCTGGTGTTAGCCAAAAGTCGTTGGCGCTGAGTGGATCATAAAAACGTTGGCTCTCGTACACCGTAAGGGGATGTTTGTGTTCTATGGGATTACTTTCGTGGAGCAGGCGGTCTACGGTGAGAAAACTGCCGAGGATTGGCCCATGTTTATCGAGTGCCTCAAGTGCGTATGCTGAGCAGGTTGGATACATGGGGCAGCGAGGGCTATCGACCACCGATATATAGCGCTGAAAAAATAGAACGCCCTGTTTAAGCGGGTTGAGACTGATTTTCTCGACGGTTTGTTGCTGCGATGTTGTGGGCTGCTCCCATGGTTGCCAAGCGCTTGCTAGGCTTTGGCTGTTATTGAGCACCAATATCAATACAACGAGTACGTATTTATAGTAATAAATGGTTTTACCTCTTTTTAGCTTCATGCTGGTTTTTCTTCGGCAGACGTTGGTGATTCCGGTGTCCCTTTTATTTTGGTCTCTTCTGACTGTTCTTTGTTGTTTTCATTCTGTTGTTGATAAAATTGCAATCTTTCGGCCATGATTTTTTCATAACCACGATCAACGGGTTGGTAAAATTTGCGACCTTGTAGTGTATCGGGAAGGTAGTCTTGTTCGGCATAGCCCGTGGCGCAGTCGTGCGCATAGCGATAACCTGCTCCATAATTGAGTTCTTTCATCAATTGAGTGGGAGCATTACGAATATGCAACGGAACGGCAAGAGGGCCACTGTGGCGGACTTCGGCAAGGGCTTCGTTTATTCCAGCATAGGAAGCGTTGCTTTTAGGTGCTGCGGCTAAGTAGGTTGTCGCTTGAGCGAGAATGATTCGCGCTTCTGGCATGCCGACAAAATGGACAGCTTGTTGTGCTGATACGGCAAGTTGTAGTCCCCTTGGGTCGGCATTGCCGATGTCTTCAGAGGCTGAAATTACCAAGCGTCTAGCAATAAAAAGTGGATCTTCACCTGCTTCAATCATTCGTGCTAACCAATAAAGTGCAGCATCGGGATCGGATCCTCGAATGCTTTTTATAAATGCCGAGATGACATTGTAGTGTTCGTCAGCTCCTTTGTCGTAGCGCAGGGCTTTTTGTTGCAGAGTTTGTGAAATAAAGGCTTCATTGATGGTGTTGCCTTTGGCGGTTTCAACAATGAGTTGCAGGTTGCCTAAAGCAACGCGGGCATCACCTTGAGCAAGATGGGCGAGAAGCTCAATGGCAGATTGATCAATATTGGTTGGTGGTTTATCAAAGCCACGTGGGTCGCTGATGGCGCGCTGGAGTAACTGGCTAATTTCATCGACACTAAGAGTTTCGAGCACAAAAACCCGAGCGCGAGAGAGCAGCGCCGCGTTGACCTCAAACGATGGATTCTCGGTCGTTGCGCCAATAAGGATCAAATCCCCTTTTTCAAGGGCAGGGAGAAAGGCATCTTGTTGTGATTTGTTGAAACGGTGGATCTCGTCAACAAAGACGATGGTACGAGTGGCGTAGTGGGCACGGTCTTGCTGAGCATTGGCAACAATTTGACGTATATCTTTTACACCATTCATGATGGCTGAAAAAAAGACAAAGCGACTACTGGTACTCTTGGCAATTACTTGTGCCAGCGTTGTTTTCCCTGTGCCGGGCGGCCCCCAAAAGATTAGCGAACTGAGTTGATCGTTTTCGATAATTAAGCGCAGTGGGCACCCTTCGCCGAGTAGGTGTTTTTGGCCAACAACTTCGCTTAAGCATTGTGGTCGCAACCGTTCTGCTAGGGGAGTTTGATCGTCACTGATGGTACTGGAAAAAAGATCCATAAAGCTCACGTTTTGTTGAGGAAAGCATAATATCAACGTGTTGCTGTTGACATTTGTTCAAGGATGAATTAATCAGGCTTATAACTTGAACTGTTGCGCACTGTAGCACAAGTTTACAGCTTGGCTCAATGTTCGAGAATTGGATCTCTGTTGATAGACTTTGCCTAGGGTCTGTGATAGGTTTTGCGCTGTGATATGATCCTTTTTTATGATGATGTGTAGATGAAGATAGGGGCAGCGATATGAAATCAATCGGTCTTTATGCTAAACGCTCTAATCCCGCGGCGGTGGATGTTGCTCAGCAATTAAAGCGCTGGCTAGGTGAGCGCAATATTAAAGTACTTATCGAGCGTAAGTTAGCTGTTGATATGGGTGAGCCTGAAGGTATTGCTGGTCGTGAGCTACCGCGCTTGGTTGAATGTATTATTGTTCTAGGTGGCGATGGTACGTTGATCTCCGTGGCGCGTAAAGTGGGCGCTTTGAACGTGCCGATTCTCGGTGTTAACTTAGGTAGCCTTGGCTTCTTGACTGAGATCACCCTCGATGGTTTATACGATGAGTTGGAACGGGTTCTCAGTGGTGATTTTTCCGTTTCAGATCGGATTATGCTTGAGGCTGGTATTATTCGCGATGGGGAACAAGTTGCTGATTACCAAGTTCTTAACGATATGGTGATCAATAAAGGGGCTTTAGCACGTATTGTTGATATGGAGGTGTGGGTTGATGATCAATATTTGACCACCTTTAAAGCGGATGGTTTGATTGTCTCAACACCAACAGGTTCAACAGCGTATAATCTTGCCGCAGGTGGACCGATTATTTATCCGGGGCTGCATTGTTTGGTAATCACTCCGATTTGTGCCCATACGTTAACAAATCGGCCTATTATTGTTTCTGATGAATCGGTTATTCGTATCATGATGCGAATTGATGACGAACGGGTCTTTTTCACCGCTGATGGTCAAGTGGGAATGGCATTGCAAGCTCAAGATGTTATCGAGATTCGTAAGGCTAATATGTGTACACAACTGATAAAGAGTGCGTCGAAAGAATATTTTGAGGTGTTACGCACTAAATTACGTTGGGGAGAGCGCTAAACCACTATGCTGACGGATCTCAATATAAAAAATCTGGCTGTCATTGAGAAACTTCATGTTTCCTTTGGGCGGGGATTTACTGTTCTTAGTGGTGAAACGGGCGCAGGAAAATCAATCATTATTGATGCAATGGGGCTGCTTCTTGGTCAGCGGATGCGGAGTGATTTAGTGCGCAGCGGTGAGGACAGTGCCAGTGTTGAGGCGGTCTTTTCACTTTCTGATCAACCCGTAATTCGTCAATTGTTAGCGGATCTGGATTTTGATGTTGAAGATGAACTGTTGATAAAGCGCACTCTGTCTCGGCAGGGGAAAAATCGTGTTTATATTAATGGTTCAATGGCAACGCTGAATCAATTGCAACAGTTAGTATCACCGATGTTAGCGATTTTTGGTCAACACGATCAGCAGCAATTGCAGCGAGTCGAAAATCATTTGCAACTTCTCGATGGTTTTGGTGAGTGCAGTGATCTCCTTAGCGACTATCAACAGCACTACCGCCAGCTCGTACAGCTTGAGCAGCAATTAGAAAAATTACAGCAGGCAGATCGTGAGCGGAGTGATCGTCTCGATCTGCTTAATTTCCAAATAAGCGAGATCGCAACAGCACAATTACAGGTTGGTGAAGATATTGAACTCGCTGCTGAACGATTGAAGTTACAGCACGCTGAGCGGCTCTACTCAAAGTGTCAGAATAGCTATGAACAACTCTATGCTAACAGTGGTGCCGTGTGTGAACAACTCGGGGCCGTAACTCAGCAACTGGACGGGTTGGACGAGGTTGATCCGCAGTTGGCTGGGCCAATTTCGGCAATTCAAGATGCTTTGTTTACTCTTGAAGATGCCGCAGGGCAATTGCGCCACTGTGCTGAAGGCGTTGTCTTTGATGAGCGACGTCAGAGCGAAGTGGAACAACGCTTGATTGTCGTTGGCGAGTTGCAGCGCAAGTATCACCCTGAAATTAGTGGTGTTTTAGCCTATAAAGAACAGCTCGAAGAGGAGTTGGAGAGTTTAAACCAGAGTGCGGCGACAATTGAATCACTGTTGAGTCAGATCGAACAGCAACGGCAAACTTTGCTGTCCGTTGGCGAGAGACTTTCACAGCAGCGCTATGATGCCGCGCAACGGCTCAAGAATGCGATGGAGAAAGAGCTGCAAGGTTTGGCGATGGCAAATGCGTGTTTTGAAGTCCAGTTTAATTCTTGCGAAAAGCCTGCTTTGTTGGGTCTTGAAAAAGCGGAATTTTATTTTTCAGCTAATCCTGGACAACAGACACGACCTCTTGCTGCCACAGCTTCAGGAGGTGAGTTGTCGCGTATCATGCTGGCGCTACGTAAAGCCGCGCCGCGGGTTGATGAGTTGGCAACGATGATTTTTGATGAAGTGGATGCTGGCATCGGTGGTGTTGCTGCTTCGGCTGTTGGTGAGCGTCTTTGTTCGGTTGCCAGTGGCCATCAGGTATTGTGTATTACCCATTTACCTCAGGTTGCAGCTTATGGCGACCGCCAATATCGTGTTGAAAAAACTGTATTAGATGGACAAACATCGACACAATTGGTTGCGTTAGAGCATGAAGAACGGGTATTAGAGCTTGCGCGTATGCTTGGTGGTGCGCAAATGAGTAGTCAAACGGTGGCGCATGCACGCGATCTCTTGCATCGTTGTCAGCGACCATCGTTATTTAGTGAGGATCTATGAGATTGAGAAAAGCGTGTATTGGTGATGCCAATGCGATCCATAAACTACTCGTTGATCATGCAGGTCAAGGCTTGATGCTGTCTCGCTCTTTGGCTGAAATCTACCAAGCTATTCGCTCTTTTTATGTTCTCGAACGTGATGGAGAAGTTTTTGGTACGGTAAGTTTACAGGTTTGGTGGCTCGATTTAGCCGAGGTGCGCTCGCTCGTGGTCGATGATTCACTAGCAGGCCAAGGTTATGGGCGTAAGCTGGTGCAATCTTGTCTTGATGAGGCACAAGAACTTGGGTTGAGCCGTGTTTTTGCGTTAACCTACCAAGAGGAGTTTTTTGCTCGACTTGGTTTCACTGTGATAGAAAAAAATGAATTGCCGCATAAAATTTGGGGTGACTGTATGCAATGCCCTAAGTTTCCAGATTGTGATGAGATTGCTATGGCGATTTCTGTAACTAATGATTAGATATTTGTTAATTTTTTAGCACTAGTGGTTGTTCATACATTGTGTTATTTTTTGACGATTAGCCGTTTTTTTTTGCTATAGACGTTGTTTACCAAGAGAGGGAGAGTTGTTTTGGATTTAGAGCAGATGACCATTGATACTACTCGAGATATTTTCGATACTATGATCATGCTGGATGTGAATGAACAGCCTTCGTTGCCTGTTTTGGTGAGTAACTTTACAGATTCTGTATCGGGAATGGTTGGTCTTGCTGGCGCTTGTCGTGGAATGGTGGCGATTCATGCACCAACTGAAGTTGCGATGGCGATTACTGAGCGATTTTTAGGATTGTCAGTTGATTCATTTAATGAAGATGTAACCGATGCTTTTGGTGAATTAGCGAATATGTTAGCTGGTGGAATTAAAATGGTTCTCGATGAGTCAGGAAAAGATATCACCCTATCGATGCCGTCCTACGTTTATGGTGCTGATTATCAGGTGGAGTGTATCGCTGAATCGAATTGGGTTGTGATTCCGTTTGAATCGGATGATGGTGAATTTCTCGTTGAGCTACAGATTGCAAAATAGCTGTTAGTATCGAGTTGAATTGATAAAAAAACGCCCCAGCACATAAAGTGATGGGGCGTTTTTTTGTAGAGCTATTATGGATTATAGTCGCTCAATGTGCAGAGTTGTTAGATTGCTTTTTGCGCCAGTGAGTGTTTCTTCGTTTGAGAGAATCGACACGGGGCTTTGGTTGAGCTTGTCGCTTAAGTGACGCTTGGCAACATCAAGTAATTGCTCTTTGGTTACCGCCAGTAAGCGATCACGGTATTGCTGGCGCATCGCATGACTTAACCCCTGTTGATAGTTGGCAAATTCGTTACTGCCGCGGCCACTTGGTGACAGTGGTCGATCATACGCGCTAAAGACCGAAAGTACAGCTTCTTTGATTTTTTCATCATCAAAGTCCCCTTTTAGAAGCCAATCGATAGATTGCTTATAAACGGTAAGAGTTCTCTCCAGTTGGGGATCACGATACGACATAAGAGCAAAGATACCCGATTCACTGTTACTTGTGGCCATACCGCCATAAGCACCGCCTTTTTCACGAATTTCGCGATGCAGGTAGTTGGCTTTTAATAGGGCCGCCAAAACCTTTAATGGTGCTGTATCCACATGGTTAAATGGTGTGGTACGAAACGCTTGAGTGACATAGGAAACAGGAATCGATGTGGTCCAGCCGAGCTGAATCTTCTTGGGAATTACAGCCTTTGGCGTACTTTTAATTGTTTCTGCTGTTTGTTGTGGAACCTGTGAAATAAGCGTGCTGATCACAGCCTCATTTTTTTCGAACTGACTCTCTTCCGCTGTGACTGCGACCAATAGATTGCGGCGATCGATAATGGTTTCAGCAATTTTCTGCATAATGGCAACGATCTCATCGAGTTCGCCAACCTTAAGTTCGGCGACCTTTTTGATCAATTTATATTGGCTAAATCCTGACCACTGCTCCCGCTGCTTCGATGCTGGGGTGAGATACCCTGCCGCTGCACGTGCAGCGTAGCTATGCCCAGAACCCGGTATTGCGTTTTGCCATGAGCTTTGAATCTGGCCGATGACTGTGGCAAGCCGATCTTGATCGGTAAAATCAGCTTCAGAACACAACTGCGCTAAAATTTCACTAAGTTGATCAATGTTACGGTTAAGGGCTTTGCCGCGTAAACGCATGATGGGGGCGAATTGATCCAAATCATCAAGGTTATCGAGAATATCAATGTTGGCGCGAATACCTCCAGTGCCAGCTTCAATTCGTTGTGCCATCTCTAGATAACTTAATTTGTCTGTACCGACTTGAGTAAGTACGCTGCAAAATAAGGGTAAGTAGGGGCGCAGAGTGTCGTCAATATGGTCACATGAAAAGGCCAGATTGATATAGCTCAAGCCGTTTGTCGGTTGCGGGTAAAGTTGGACCGGTTTCCCTGCAAGATGAATACTTTTGCTTGTCGTTTGTGGCTCAACGGGGTCGATATCTGCCATTGTTAATGTTGGTAGACAATCCAGATCTTCATGTCCCTCTTGAGAGTCTTGAAGTTGCTTAGCCTGTGTTATGATTTTATTTTTATCCGCATCGCTGAGTGTCTCTTGAATGGTTAGTAGGCGTTGCACCTCAAGTTTTTCCATTTGCGCTGCGAGTTCAGGGTCAGGCGTTAAACTCAGGGTGACGCGGTGACTGTTGTTGAGCAACCATGTTTTGATGAGGTTCTCAAAAAATGGGCCTTCAGCCAATTTTTCTCGCAACAAATTAAGGTTGTCGTCCAGCTGTAGGGCGGAGATCGGGTCGTTACAGTGTAGCCATGGGCCAAGAATGCGGAACATCAACGAAATGGCATAAGGGTAGCTATCGCCGCCGACCTCGCGATTGCTTAACTCGAGGCGGTGGATTGCAGCCTCGATTCGCTCACTGGTAAAACCTTGTTCAG
>Ga0193964_1001269_pt1 | contig 11195 bp, 9 predicted proteins | sample FB_7_MG_FD_140323 | JGI IMG/M metagenome (GOLD analysis project Ga0193964, IMG submission 140323) | Microbial mat bacterial communities from the Broadkill River, Lewes, Delaware, United States - FB_7_MG | ecosystem: Environmental > Aquatic > Freshwater > River > Microbial mats | place: USA...
CTTTATGTCTACCAGAACAATCTTAAAAAAAGCACAACAGGAAGAAGCACCTTCTTTTCAAAAAAACAAATTATTAACCTTTTTGGAAAACAGGAGGAAGTTTAGAACAATTACTTTTTTAATTTTCAAAATTGCTTTAATTTTTCCTTAGGTTATAATATTAATTCATACAGTTTTTTAAGGAAACAGGTTGCATAATAGGCAAGTATAGAGAGATGAATTTATAAAACAATTACCAAATTATTTACGGAATCTATTATTTGCTAAAATTGTTAAATATGTGTTAAAATAGTACTTTGTTATGCATAGTAATGTAACAATATAATTTTAGAGACGTCATTTACATATACTAACAATTAAAATTTATTATTATGACAACTTTAAGCAAATCAAGATTTAATTCATCAAGCTTTTCAAATACTAAAAGAGCAAGTTGGGGAAATTATAGAAGATATAGTTTATAAACAAAGTAAAACGTACAATTATGAAAAAAATAAAATTATTAGCTTTAGCATTATTTATTGGAACAGTAGGTTTATTTGCAAACAACATTAATTCAGATGATTCTGTATATAAAATGAGAGACCAAATTATAGAACTGATGGATACTCCAAACTTCACTGTTAATAAAGAAATTACAGTAAAAATTACATTTACGTTTAGTTCAAAAGGAGAAGTAATTGTGTTAAATGTAGATTCAAAAGACTCAGATGTATTAAATTATATTCGAAAAAATTTAAATCAAAAAGTAATATCAAATCCTGGGGAACAGTTTAAACAATATACTCTTCCATTGACTATAAAAAGATAAATTATCAATCTATTTAATTAAACCACCTCATTAAAATGAGGTGGTTTTTACTTTATTTAAATACTTTCTACAATTAAATATTTTTATTCCCTAAAAAAGAAACTGTAGTGTATACTCTATTTATACAATACATATTTTTATGTGGATACTATAAAAGGAAGAATGTTAGAGAGTGAAGAACTTAAAGGGTTCAAAATTAAAGCAAAAGAGAGAAGTAATTTATTTACTACGGCACTTAGAAATTATGAGATGTAACAAAAAAATCCATCTTCAGTCTTAGCATTATAAACAGAAAATATATATAAATGTCAATTTTAGTAGTAGGAGCAAGTGGAGCAACAGGAAGAAAACTTATTGAACAACTTTTAAGTCAGGATCAAAAGATTAAGATAATTGTAAGATCTATTGAAAAAATTCCTGAATCTTGGAAGAACAATACTAACCTAAAAATTATAGTTGCAAGTGTCTTAAATTTAAGTGAAAAAGAGTTATGTAAACACGTTTTGGGATGCTATTCTGTGGTATCTTGCCTGGGGCATAACTTAACTTGGAAAGGTGTTTATGGACAACCGAGAGAATTAGTTACAGATGCCACCAAAAGACTTTGCAACGCCATTAAAATGAATAAGCCTGAAGCTTCGGTAAAGTATATTTTAATGAATACAACTGGAAATAGAAATCGTGATATTAATGAACCAATATCATTTGCTCAAAAATGTATAATAGGACTTCTTAGATTATTATTGCCACCGCATGTTGATAATGAAAAAGCAGCAGATTTTTTAAGAACTCAAATAGGTCAAAAAGATGTATTAGTTGAGTGGGTTGCAGTTAGACCTGACGGATTAATTAATGAAGAAGAAGTTACTAGTTATAAAGTGTTTAATTCTCCAACCCGAAGTCCAATTTTTAATCCAGGAAAAACGAGTCGTATTAATGTTGCTAATTTCATGGCCAAATTAATAAGTGATAGAAATTTATGGGATAAATGGAAAGGTAAGATGCCTGTAATTTATAATAAATTTTAAAAAAGTTAAATATTTATTTCTTGTAAGGTTTTTTGTTTATAAATTTATAGTTCAAACTTGTTAAATTATACATTATGGAACTAACCTTTCCCTTATTTGCGGGCATTATTGCAGCAATGTTGCATGTTATTGCTGGTCCAGATCATTTAGCAGCGGTTACCCCTTTTGCAATTGAGAGTAAAAAGAAAGCCTGGAAAGTTGGCTTGTTTTGGGGTCTAGGACATTTATTGGGAATGTTATTAATAGGAGTTTTATTTTTATTTTTTAAAGAATTAATTCCTATTGAAAAAATATCTGAACATAGTGAGCTATTTGTTGGTATAATATTGATAGGTTTGGGGTTATGGATTTTTTTTAAAATATTTAAAGTTGAAAAATACCATAAACACACACATGTTCATGGTAATAATCCGTTAATTCATAAACATGAGCATACTCATAATGGAGAGCACACACATAACCATACACACCCAAAATTAAAACAAGGAAACATAGTTTCTTTGTCTGTTGGTTTTGTTCATGGACTTGCAGGAGTGGCTCATTTTTTACTTTTTTTACCAGTAATTGGTTTTTCATCTACATTTGATTCTTTAAAATACATTCTAGGTTTTGCTATAGGAACTTTAATTGCAATGATTTCCTTTGCCATAGTAATTGGAAAAATATCAGATTTTTCAAAAAATGAGCATAATGAAAATTTTTCTAAAGGTATTCGCTTTGCAGGTGGATTATTTGCCTTTGTAATTGGTGTCTATTGGACAATTTCAAATTAACAAAAGAGGATAGTTGATGTTTTTGATAGTATAATGCCCATTTATCGTTCTTTATAGAAAACTTTATTATGTTAAATAACAATATATAGGTTTGTTATTTAATGCTTTAAAACTGTTTTTTGGCTTCATTTTAACAGTATTTATCACATTTAATTATTCTTTTTTCGATAAATTTGGATTTAATTATCAAAAAAATGTTATGACAAGAAAAAAATTAACCTACTTGGTTGGTGGATTTAGTATTTTAATCATTATTTACATATTTTATAATAAATCTTCTAATGAAGATATTTCCATTACCACCAAAGTAACAAAAGGCACTTTTGTTAATGAGGTTTATATTTCTGGCGAAGCTCAATCTACAAGTTCTAAAGAAATTAATGGACCAAGTAAAGCAAGACAATTTGGACTTTATGAAATAAAAATTCAAGATTTAGTACCCGAAGGTACTGTAGTTAAGAAAGGAGAATATATTGGAAAACTTGACGTATCTGAAATTAACCGAAAAATTTTAGATTATGAAATAAACCTTGAAGATGCACAATCTAGGTTCACAACCCAACAACTTGACACTACTTTATCTTTAAAACAAGAACGTAATAGTATAAAAGACCTTTTATTTAATATTGAAGAAGATAAATTGGAGTTACAGCGCTCAGCTTACGAATCTCCTGCTGCAATTAGGTCACTAGAAAATAAGATTGATAAAACCAATCGTGAATTAAAAGAGAAAAAGGCTGATTATTTTATTAAAAAAAGACAGGCAGATGCTAAAATGATTCGAGTTGGAAACCAAGTGTTAAAAATTGAAAATCAAATTAAAGAATTATTAGAATTACAAAAAGAGTTTACTATTTACTCAGATAATCCTGGTATGGTTACCTACATTAAAGAACGAAATGGCTCTAAAAAGAAGGTAGGTTCAGTTATTTCACCTTGGAACCCAGCAATTGCAAGTTTGCCAGATTTAACTAAAATGGAATCTAAAACCTATAGCAATGAAGTTGATATAAGAAAAATAAAAAAAGGCTTAAAAGCTACCATTGGTTTTGATGCTTTTCCAGATATTGAATTAGAAGGTGAAGTTACCAATGTTGCTAATATTGGTGAAAGCAAAAATGGATCAGACATTAAACTTTTTCAGGTTTTAATTAAACTGAATCAAACCAATAAAAATATTAGACCAGGTATGACAACCTCTAATAAAATTTTAATAAATCAAAAAGAAGATGTTTTAATTGCACCAATTGAGGCAATCTTTTCTCAAGATTCAATTAGTTATGCCTATGTAAAATCTGCCTATTCTATAGAGAAAAGACAAGTAGAACTAGGCCTAACCAACAACGACGAAGTTATTATAAACAAGGGCTTAAAAGAAAACGATGTTATTTATTTAAATAAACCTAAAGATCTAGATGCTAAAAGTATAACACTATTAAAATAAATTATGATAGATAGTATACTCTTAGAAAAACTAAAGTCCAATTTTAGTCAAGCTTTTTGGTTTGTTAAAACCAATAAAGTTAGAACATTTTTAACAGCATTAGGTATTATTTTTGGTGTTGCCTCTGTAATAGCAATGTTGGCAATTGGTAGCGGAGCTGAAAAAGAGATTTTAGCTCAGTTAGAATTAGTTGGCGTAAACAATATTGTTGTTACGCCTATAATAGATAACGGCGAAACTGAAATAGAAGAAAGTGAAGACGGTAAAAGTGAAAGAAAAAGATTCTCCAAAGGTCTTGATATTTTAGATGCTAAAAGTATAAAAGAACATATTCCAAGCGTTAATTTTGTTAGTTCAGAAGTTATTTTAGATACTTATATTATTAATAATGGAAAACAAAATCCAGTTAAAATAGTAGGAGTTTCCGATTCTTTTTTTGATGTTTCAAATATTAGTATAGGAAACGGAAAAAACTTTTCAAACTACCAACACACAAATTCATTACCAGTTTGTATTATTGGAAAAAAGGTAGAGAAAAAACTATTTACTGGAGAAAGTGCTTTAGGTAAACGAGTTAAAGTTAAAGATGTTTGGCTTGAAGTTGTTGGTGTTATTGAAGAAAAATTAATTTCAGAAAAAGCACAAGAAAATTTAGGGATAAGAGATGTAAATCAAGATGTATACATACCTATTAAAACATTTTTAGTACGTTATAAAAACCGTAATGCAGTTGGTAATCTTGGAAATTTTAGAGGAAGAAATCAAGGAGGACCTGGTGGAAGTAACCCGAGAGGGAATTACCATCAAATAGACAAATTAACGGTTCAGGTTTCAAATTCTAAAGAGCTAAAAGCAACGGCTGAGGTTTTAAGTAGAATGCTACAACGAAGACATAACGATCAATTAGATTTTGAAATATCAATTCCTATACAACTGCTTAAACAACAGCAAAAAACAAAACAAATATTTAACATTGTTCTAAGCTTAATTGCTGGTATTTCGTTACTTATTGGAGGTATTGGTATTATGAATATTATGTTGGCTTCCGTATTAGAACGTACCAAAGAAATTGGAATTATGCGAGCCATTGGGGCAACAGAAGGAGATGTAATTTTACAATTTTTATCCGAGTCTGTGCTAATTAGCGTTGGCGGTGGAGTTATTGGTATAATTCTAGGTGTAACGGGCGCATACATAATTCAAATTGTTTCTGGAATAGAAACCGTGCTAACTTTAAGTTCAATAATGCTATCCTTTTTTATAGCTGTCGCAGTTGGATTAATTTTTGGGATTTTTCCTGCAAAAGCAGCCGCTAAAAAAAGACCTATTGAAGCTTTAAGATCTGAATAAAAAAAACATGAAGCGGGCATGCTAAAAAGTTTATTCACCAAGGAAATGACTAACAGAGTCTAACCGTTTAAGAAAATAAGATAGACACATGAAAAAAATAATGCTATTTATAATTATTGGGTTGTTTTCAATAATTACATTTTCGCAATCAAAGAAAATAACGCTTGCAGATGCTATTACAATTGCACAAAAGCAGTCGCCAGAATACAAAACAAATTTAAATAGAAATCAAGCTAGTTATTGGCGTTTCAAAAATTACAAAGCACGATTTTTACCACAACTTAGATTGGATGCAACATTGCCAGAATTTAGTAATTCTACTAGAAGACAAACCAATGATGCTGGACAAGATGTATTTGTGAACCAAAATCAATTACTATTAGCTGCAGGTTTGTCGTTATCTCAAAATGTTGCGTTTACAGGTGGTACTTTCTCGTTATATACCAATTTAGAAAAAGTAGATCTTTATGGTAATAATAATATTACAAACTACTCTGTAGTGCCGTTTTCAATTCGTTATCGTCAAAATTCACTTTTTTATAATAGATTTAAATGGGATAAAAAAATAGAACCTTTAATCTACGAAGAATCTAAAAGAGATTTCATCGAGAGTATGGAGCAAATTTCAATTATTACTTGTAGGCGTTATTTTAGTTTGTTAAAAGCCCAAATACAGTTGGAATTTTCTCAAAAAAATGTATCAAATAAAGATACCTTATATCAAATTTCGAAAGGTAGGTTTAGAAATGGTAAAATTGCTGAGAATGAATTGTTGCAAATGGAATTGTCGCTCTTAAACTCTAAAAATCAAGTAACCACAAATGCCATTCAACTAAAACGTACCTCACAAGAAATTGCACGTTATTTAGAACTAGACAGTGAAGATATAGAATTAAGAGTTCCTGATGAATTAGCTGTGTTTAATGTGGATGTGGAGCAAGCAATTGAAGAGGCTCAATCTAACAGAAAAGCAGTTATTGAATTTAGAAGGAAAAGACTCCAAGCTGAAAACGAATTGGCTAGAGCTAAAGGAAATAATAAGTTAGAAATGAGTCTTGTTGCTAATTTGGGAATCTCTCAAAACGATTCTGATTTTAATAACCTATTTAACAATTATAATAAACAACAATATGTATCATTAAATTTAGGGATTCCTATTTTTGATTGGGGAGTTTCAAAATCTGAACGTAAAATGGCTGAAGCCAATTTAGATTTAACAAACAATAATATTGAACAAGACAAACAAGCTTTTGAGCAAGAGATTTATTTACATGTACTGAATTGGTCCAGTAAAAGAGATTTTTTAATTACATCACAAAAAGCAAAAGAAATAGCAGAGAAAAGTTACGAAATAACTCAAAAAAGGTATTTTCTTGGAAAAGTAACTATTACAGATTTAAATATTAGTCAAGAGAAAAAAGATCAAGCTATGGTAAGGTATTTAAATTCATTACAAGATTTTTGGATTGATTATTACATATTAAGACAACTTACACTTTACGATTTTATAAATAATAAAAAAATAGAAGTTGAAGATATTCTTTATAATTAGAATTATGAGATTTTACTCTTGCCTTGTTAGGATGATAAGTTTCTCAACAAATTCTTGGTAACTGCTCTCCAACTAACGGACTCACAATTCGCCTACCACCAATTAAACTTTCCATTACTACTTTATTTGGATGTTCATTTGTAAACTCACCAATTACTGCGGTATTTTTTCCTTTTTCATGATTTCTCATTAACGTTAAAACTTCATTTTCAATACTAGGATCAACAACCATTAAAAATACACCTTCATTCGCCACATACATTGGGTCTAAACCTAACATTTCACAAGCTGCGTCAACTTGTTTTTCTATAGGAATAGCTATTTCTTTTATAAATACACCTTTATTAATGTCGTTTGCGATTTCGTGTAAAACGGTTCCTAATCCACCGCGAGTTGGATCTCTAAATAATTTTATTTTGTCTCCAAATGCATTCAATAAATCGGTTGTTAAAAAGTTTAAATTTGTTGAGTCACTTTCTATTGTAGACTCAAAATTTAATCCCTCGCGCTCACTCATAATTGCCATCCCGTGCTGAGCAATATATCCATTCACTATAACTTTATCACCTTCTTTTATATTGGTTACCAGAATGTTTGCATTTGGATGTACGGCTCCAAAACCAGTTGTATTTATAAATATTTTATCACCTTTTCCACGTTCCACAACTTTGGTATCACCTGTAATTATCAAGACACCACTTTCATCTGCCGCTTTCTTTACAGATTGTACTATTTTAATAAATTCAGAAACTTTTAACCCTTCTTCAATAATAAAAGCTAACGAAATATATTTTGGAATTGCCCCACACATTGCAACATCATTTACAGTTCCATGTACAGCCAAACTTCCAATATTTCCACCTTTAAAAAAAATGGGAGATATAACAAAACTATCGGTAGAAATGGCTATTTTACCTTCAATTTTTACAATAGCACCGTCGTGTTTTTGATTTAAATACGGGTTGTTAAATGTTTTAAAAATAATGTTGTCTAATAAATTTCTGGTGAGTTCACCTCCACTTCCGTGTCCCAAGTTTATGGTTTCAAATCCAATATCTTCTATGTTCATATTAGTTTTTTAAATTGTTTGAAAAATGATAATATGCCGCACAAGCACCTTCTGAAGAAACCATTGGAGCACCTAAAGGGTTGGATGGTTTACAGGTTTTACCAAACTGGTCGCATTGATTTGGTTTTTTTATGCCTCTTAAAATTTTACCTGCAATGCAGTTTGGGTTTTCTGGAACTTTTATAGTATTTATATTAAATTTTGTTTCTGCATCGTATTTTTTGTAAGCCTCTTTTATAACGTATCCACTATTTGGAATTTCACCAATACCTCTCCATTCTCTATTCCCAATTTCAAATATTTTTTCAATAATATTTATGGCCGCAGAATTTCCATACTCTTTAACGATACGAGAATATTGGTTCTCTAATTGGTATTTGTCTTCTTCTAATTGTTTTACTGCCATATAAATTCCTTGTACCAAATCTAAAGGTTCAAAACCTGTTATAATTATTGGAATTTTATACTTCTCAACTAACGGATAATATTGCTGAATTCCCATAATTGCACATACATGACCAGCGCCGAGGAAAGCATTTATAGTACAGAATTTATCATCTAAAATAGCTTCTATTGCTGGAGGAACTAATACGTGAGATGCTAAAATTGAGTAATTTGAAATACCTTCTTTTTCTGCGTGTAAAACAGATAAAGCATTTGCAGGAGCAGTAGTTTCAAAACCTACTGCAAAAAATACAACTTCTTTGTGCGGATTTTGTTTTGCAATTGAAACAGCCTCAATGGGTGAATATAAAATTCTTAAATCACCTCCTAAAGCTTTAGCTTCTAACAAGCTTTTTTTACTTCCAGGTACACGAATCATATCGCCAAAGGAGCATAAAATTACACCTTGCTCTAACAATTCAATAGCTTTGTCTATTAAGTTTAAGGGTGTAACACAAACAGGGCAACCTGGTCCGTGAATCATTCTCACTTTTTCGGGCAATAACTCTAATATTCCATTTTTAACTAAACTATGAGTTTGTCCACCGCATATTTCCATAATATTCCATACTTGCGTGGTAATTTTATGAATTTCATCTAAGATTTTTTTAGTAGCTTCTAAATTTCTATATTCACTTAAATACTTCATAATTAATTATTAATGTTTAAATAATGGAGTGTTTGTCCGAATGAAATATTTTCATCATTAGGTGTTAAATTTTTATGAAAATACAATTTTATTTTTTTTGAAGCCAATTCAATTAACATGTCAACTAATGTGGTGTTTTGAAAAACACCGCCGCTAAAAGCAACATGTTGGTAGTTGTTAGTTTTTGCATAATATAAAATTGAAGTTGCTAGTGTAAATAAAAAGTTTGCAGCACAACTTTGTTTTGAAGCACCTTTTTTAAGGTCTAAGTATATGTTTTTAATGATTTCTTTTGCTGAAAAGCCATTGTCAAAGTCGATTAAATAACTTTTGCAAGATTTTAATTCATAGTTTTTAATAAAGTTTTCTAATAAAATAGCGGCTTCACCTTCATATGAATTGAAGTCTGTAATATTCAATAAAGAAGCTACTGCATCAAAAAGTCTTCCAACAGAAGAGGTTTTTAGTTTATTATTACTTTTTAAATAGTGATATGAACAAATTTCATTTGGCGTAAATTTTTGTGCTAATAATTTATTCATTTCTGATGAAGCCAAGCATAATAATGAAATACGTGGTTCTTTTGACATTTTATCACCCAAAATCCAATCAAAATATTCTAAATGTTCGATTCTTTTTATTGTGTTTTTCTCATATTTAAAAAATTCTCCACCCCAAATTTGGGAATCTTCACCAAAACCAGTTCCATCAAAAATAACTCCTAAAACTTTCTGATTAAATAAATTATGTTCACCTAAAATTGCCGAAAAATGGGCTCTGTGGTGCTGAATTTCTACTAATTTTGAATTAGTTTTTTTAGCCAATTCTTTACCAAATTGTGCACTATGATAGTTTGGGTGTTTATCGGTTAAAATAACTTGTGGTTGTTGTTCAAATATCTTTATAAAAGAGTTTACGGTAGCGGTAAATCTATTATAAACATCGTAATTTTCTAAATTACCAATATATTGACTTAAGTATAAATATTCATTTGGAAAAAAAGCAATGCTGCTTTTTAAATCGGCTCCCATTGCCAAAATATTTTCACTAGATTTTATAGTAATTCCAAAATAATTAGGAGCAAAACCACGTGAACGCCTAAACAATACTTTTTGATTAAATTTAGCGCTTATTTTAATTACCGAATCATCTTGTGGGTGTGTTATTTTTAGGTTGTGTTGTAGAAAATAATCTGCCACATCTTTCAGTTTTTCAATAGCCTCATTATTTGTATTAATAATTGGAGAACCGTGAATATTACCACTTGTAGCAACTATTGGGAAGCTTAATTTGCTAGCTAATAATTCTAAAATACTGGTATAGGGTAGCATAACTCCTAATTGATTTAGCTTAGGAGCTACGGAGTTTATAGCTATTTTTCCATGATAGTTTTTTAAAGGAATAACAGTAATTGGACTTTCAGTTGATGTAAGCGATTTTAGTTCTTTTTTGGATAATGTAAACTCTTTTTTTAAAAATTTTAATGAAGGAAATAATACTGCAAAAGGTTTTTTTTGGCGGAATTTTTTTGTTCTTAATTTTTGTATTATTTCTGCATTTTCTGCATTGCAACACAATAAATAACCACTTGCGTTTTTTATAGCAACTATATTTCCTTCTAAAAGAAGTTTAGCTACTTTGTTATATATATTGTTGTTAATAATTTCAATCTCATTTTCTTTAGAATCTATTAATTTTAAGCTGATTCCACAAGCTGGACAAGTGTTTGTTTGTGAATGAAAACGTCTGTTGTACGGATTTTTATATTCCTTTAAACAATCATTGCACATAACAAACTCATTTGTGCTTGTATTATTTCTTTCAAAAGGAAATGTTTTAGTAATTGCCCATCTTGGACCACAATTTACGCAAGTTGTAAAAGGGTAATTATACCTTCTGTTTTTTTTATCTTTTAGTTCTTTTTTACAATCGTTACAAATTGCAAAATCAGTAGTAAGCGGTAAATTTAATTGTCCGTTTTTATTAGAGGGAAGTATTCTAAATTTTTTATAATCTACAAAATTAATTTTTGTAATTGAACTATGCTGAATTTTAGAAACTGGAGGTGGAAAAAG
>Ga0193964_1001273_pt1 | contig 11186 bp, 5 predicted proteins | sample FB_7_MG_FD_140323 | JGI IMG/M metagenome (GOLD analysis project Ga0193964, IMG submission 140323) | Microbial mat bacterial communities from the Broadkill River, Lewes, Delaware, United States - FB_7_MG | ecosystem: Environmental > Aquatic > Freshwater > River > Microbial mats | place: USA...
CACCTGATCCAGAACCAACACCTGATCCAGAACCAACACCTGATCCAGAACCAACACCTGATCCAGAACCAACACCTGATCCAGAACCAACACCTGATCCAGAACCAACACCAACAAATATAGATAAAATTATCACAGCTATTCTCAATAGGTCCGTATTAACAAATCAAGATATAGAAACTTTACGAAAAAGTGGAGTAGATATACAAAGTATTTTACAACAGCTAGGTACCAATGAAATCTCTATCATTCAAGGTGTGCTAATGAAAATACTAAATGGTGGTATCAATCTTCCTCATGGAGCTAAACAAGAATTTAGTTTAGATAATGAAAATGATAGTGATGATGAAAAAAGCTAATAAAATAAAAGGAATGAATATAATGAAAATAATATCTCTACTTCTAGTGGTAACAACATGGAGTTTATACGCAGCACAAATACCAAATATAAGTGATATCACCAAAGAGGTAAAACCTCCAAAGATAGAGAAGAAAAAAGAGATACTCCCTCCATTAGAAAAAGAGAGTGATGCTTATAAAATTAGTTTTAAAGATGGCAAAAAGGTTCTTATTAGAAGTTTTTCATTTAGTGGAAACACCAAAATAAGTACACAAAATCTACAAAGTATTCTCAAAGCTTATGAGGATAAAAACTTAAGTTTTAAAGAGATTCAAGATCTAGTAAGGCTTCTAACAAAAGAGTATAGAGATCAGGGCTATTTTTTAGCACGAGCATATATCCCAACTCAAGATCTACAACAGCAAAACGCTGTCCTCCAAATAGCTATTGTAGAGGGGGAATATGGAGAGTTTAAACTACAAAACAACTCTATAGTAAAAGATTCTATCTTGCAAGCGCATCTTGATAGTATAAAAGCCAACAAAGTGATAGCTCTACAAGATCTCCAAAGAGCATTACTGTTGATCAATGATACTCCTAGTGTAAAAGTAAGTAGTACACAAGTGAGTGCAGGAGAAGAGATTGGCACAAGTGATTTTATTATAGGAACTACAAGTACACAAAGATATAATGGCTATATTATTGGTGATAATTATGGTTCAGATTATACAGGTAAGTATAGACTTATGGCAGGGATGGATATCAACTCTCCCTTTAAAATTGGAGATAAGATCTCTGTATCTGCACTAAGCTCTCAGGATCTAGGACTACTAAATGGAAGAGTTGCTTATGAATTTCCACTCTATATACATGGTCTAAGAGCTGAGATTAGTTACTCAAAAACTAGTTACGAGCTAGGAAGTAGCTATGAAGATCTAGATGCTATAGGAGGTGCAGATAGTTTAGTCGCTTCAGTAACTTATCCTATGATTCGCTCTACAAATGAAAATCTAAACACATACTTAAGATTATCTTATAACAAGATGATCGACGAGATTCAAGCGAATCTTTTAGAGATAGAAAAAAACACTTTAGTATCTAAGCTTGGAGTAACTTATGAATACAATCAAGCTATTTTTGATACTTATTCACAAACAAAGCTTGATACATCTCTCACATTTGGAAAACTAAATTTTAAAGATGATACAGATAAAGCAGATGATGAAGCAGGTGCAAATACTTATGGAAATTTCTCAAAAGTCAATATAGAGTTGCAAAATAATACTTTACTAACAAAGCAACTCAGCTGGAAAAACAAACTTCAATTTCAATATGCTCTAGGAAACAAAAACCTAGATGGAAGTGAAGATTTAAGTATCGGTGGAGTGTATGGAGTGAGACTCTACCCAGCAAGTGAAGAAAATGCTGAAAATGGCTATATTTACAATACAGAACTAATATATAACCTTCCTGCTTATGCAAACCTAAGCTCTAAACTAGGAGTATTTTACGATATAGCAAAGGTTAAAATGAGTCAAAACATTACAGCACAAAGCAGTAGAACACTACAAGATATTGGTCTGAGTTACTATGGTATCTACAAAGACTTTTTTCTCAATGCACACTTTGCCCACAAACTAGGTGGTGAAACTATTGAAAGTGAAGATGATTATGACGCTTTGTTATTGCTCCAAGCGGGATGGTTCTTTTAGAACCGTTTTATAGGTGTTGTCTAATATTTATTCTAAATATTTGTTAAAATATAACAAACATTATAACGTTCTTTTATTATAATTACTTGTCAAAAAAATAAACATGCACAACATGTTATGGAGATTAAGATGAGTAAGAGAATAGATTTTTTCGGAAAACTTGGGTATGGGATAGATATTATTAACAATAAACCTCTACAGTCTATTGTTGATTTCACTTTTGAGAAAAAACAAAGCTTCAAATTTCAAAATGAAGTTCTTTTACCGGATCAGTTTATTTATGATCCATCACCTGTGATGAGTATGCAAGAGAGTACTTATACAGGAGTGATGAAAACAGCAAAAGAGTATCAAATAGCGCTTAGTCGTTCTGTTGGTCTGAGCGGAATCGTTGATGGTATAGAGTTCAAAGCTGACTCAAGTGTTGCAAATGAGATGTTTCACCAACAGAGTCATACAACGGTACAACAACACATTAACTACATTGCAGATTATCTGATCTTACAGATCAATAATATACAGATCGCAAATGCTCTTTTACCTGCTGTAAAAACTGCAGTAAGCCAGTGTGCAGAAGATGAAACAAAAATCAAACATTTTTTCCAGACATATGGTACCCATGTGATCACCTCTGCAAATATAGGGGGACAGATCCATATACATACCGATCTCTCTTTAGACTACGAATCAAGTATGAATATGATGAAAAATGGTGTAGATATAAGTGCAGAAGCAAAACTTGAAGATGGAGCCTATGCCAATGGTTCTTTAAAATTTAGCCAACGAAGTAAAAGCGACAACAGTGACTTTCATAAAAGCTCTTCTACATCTGTTTTACTGATCGGTGGAGATGTAACAGCAAAAGATGCAAATGACTGGAGAAAAAGTCTTAACAACTGTGAAATTCCAACTCAAGATCTTGAACAAACAAAGTTAAGAAGTGTACAGAACCATAATTATGCTGTGCATCTACAAGATGATGGAAGTCATTATCTTGGACTTACAAACCTGAAATATACCCCTATATATGAAGTACTAGGTCTTGATGCAAAACAACAAAAGGCTTTTGAAAAAGCTATGAAGAGTTATCTTGGTGGAGTAAACCCTTTTGATAATACACCAAAACGTTATCTTCCAGATGTACCTGAGAGTACAGCACTTAAAGTGGATGAAGAAACAACATTTGATATGCGTGGATGGATGGCTACATACGTTACCTATGCAGGACTTGAGGGTCTTCCTGGATCTTTTGCATCAGTCAAGTGTAGATCAGATGCAGAACCTGGCGGTTGGACAGAAAAAAAAGTTTATGCAGGAGAGACTGTCGAACTTCGCGAAAAAACTGCATATATGAGTGGGAAAATGACTGTAAAATTTATCTCTTGTACTGGAGATGACAGTGCCACCGTTTATGCACGCAATAAACTTGTGTCTTGGTGATACCATTCTCTACACTAAGTCTTTGAGTTTAAAAACTCAAAGACTTAATCAATGGCTCAATCATCCCTTGTAAACGCATTTTTAGAATTTATATACGGTTAACTTATTTTAGTTATAAATAATATTTTTGCATTAAATATTTTCTTTTCAAATTAATTTAGTTAAAATTTATTTGAAAAGCAATTTATTTTTATACTTGTACAAAATCCTTTCGTGAGGAAAGAAAAAAAATGATTTATTTAGCAGAGAAAGAACTCAAAGAGATAGCAACTATTCTCTTAGATACAAATGCACAACACTTTGAGCTATTAGATGCTGCTAAAGCTTTAGCAGCTTTTTTCTCGAAACTTTCAGCAATTGATGTATCTATGTCACATATTGACGCACAAGAAAATGGTAAAAATACGCACCTCCAATCAGGAATTGCTATCTCTCCACTCGATGCAGCAATTTGTACACGTGAGTATATGAGGACAAGTAAATATCTTCGAGGAGTTTTTGCAGCGATCAATGAGCTTCTTGAAAAATTTACAGAGGAGACTCTTCATATTTTTTATGCAGGAACAGGTCCCTATGCCACTTTGATTCTTCCTCTACTCCCATTTTTTGATCCAAAAAAAATACAAGTAAGCTTTTTAGATATTCATCAGAGTTCCCTTGATTCTCTTAAAAATATTATAGAGAGTCTACAACTGACACCTTACTTAAAAGAGTATATATGTGCAGATGCCACTGTATATCAACCTCATTCAAAAGTACATATGATCATAACTGAAACGATGCGTGCAGCATTTGAAGGGGAAACACAGGTCAATATAACATTAAACCTTTTACCTTCACTTTGCGAAGAGGGAATTTTCATACCAGAATGTGTAACTGTTCATTTAGAATCTGCTGCTTATAGAACTGTTGAGCAAGAGGGTGTACTTCATAAAGAAAAGGAGAGCTCTTTTTTAGCAAATATTATACAGGTTGACACAAAAGAGAAACGAACCTTTACAAAAGAAGATCTTATTCTTACTCCAAGTTTAGAGATAAAAGAGAATCTAAAAGATGCTCATACTCTGTACTTTTTTACAACTATAAAGGTCTATAAAGAGCATATTTTAACTGAGGGTGAATGTAGTCTTAATTTACCTCAAAAACTTTATCTCAAAGAGAGAGTGTTAGCTGGAGATCTCCTCACATTTTCGTATAATTTTGATGAAAAACCTGAAATACTCTATACACATAAAATCAACCAATGCAAATATATCCCCTCAGATCTTCAAATAAGGGAACTCTTAAATCAAAAAAATGGAGTTAGCCTAGAAAAAAATACACTCTCTCATTATACAAATGATCTCACTTCACATATATTATCTACAAAAAAGTCACTTGAGACTTACGAAAGTACAAAAAAACAACTTCAAACTCTTTATGAAAGTCTAAAAGGTATTTTTGACTTTGCACAAGTTCCTATAGAACTACGTGAATGCCAGTTTTTAAATAAAACAGGTTTTGCTATGAGTCCAAAAAATGCGATTACAACTCTTAACGATGTATTTAGAGTAAGCGGGTTTATTCGTGCTATTGATCAAGCGATCAAAGATCTAAAGCAAGTGCTACCAGGTCAAACTCTTCATATTGTATACCCTGCTTGTGGACCTTTAGCACCACTACTTCTGCCACTTTTGAACTATTATAAAACAAATAAACTCTATACAGCCAAAGAGTTACAGATCACTTTTATTGATATTCAAGAGGGAGCTGTTATCGCTTTATCTCGACTTCTGCAAGTTTTAGAGTTAGATCTTTATATTAAAGATCTATTATGTATTGATGCAGTGAATTATCAGAAAAATTCAGAGATTCACCTTATTATATTAGAAGCGATGCAACATGGATTTAGCAAAGAGGGACATCTCTCAATCGCAAAACACTTCGCACCACTCTTACATGAAAAGGGTATTTTTCTGCCAGAAAACATCAAGATCAAAGCTGTATTAGCTCTTGGAGAAGAGGAATATAACACCCAGTTTAAAGAGAGTAGCTTTAGCTCTTCATTTACTATGCAACAAGATTCTAAAAACAAAAGAATAGAGTTAGGTAATATTTTAGAGATCAATTTGCAGAGCGTAAAAAACATGAAACTCTTAGAACTCAGTTCCAATACACGTTTAGTTGAGTGTGCAACGCATACAATACCTTTTATTGAAACAAATGAGAAAGATTATATTTTACTCTTTACAACTTCTATACAAGTTTATAAAGATGAAGAGATTAATGAGTATGATTCAGGAATTACCCATCCACTACCAGATTTTAATATTTATATAAATACACCTGCAAAATCTAATAAGCAAGAGAGTGATCTCTATCTTCAAAGTGGAGAAAAAATTACATTTTACTATAAGCTAGTTGGGCTTCCCGGTTTTTTAGCGATCAAAGGAGGTCCTTATGCACTATAAAATAACTTTATTTACTGAAACACTCCATAGTTTTTATCTTCTGAATTTTCTTCATACAAACAAGCTTCTTGCAGCAGTTATAATAGGACAAGAAACTCGTCCTGAGTCACAACAGTTGATCCAAACACTTAAGCGTTCTCAAATCCCTTATGCTATTTACTTAGAAAATGAAGCAAATATGCTAGAAACTTTACAGACTATGGACTCTGATCTCGCACTTGTTTTTACATTTTCATCAAAAATCTCTCCAAGTATAGTACATCATTATAATGACAACATTTATAATATTCATGCATCAGATTTACCACTTTACAGAGGCAAAAACCCTCTCTTTTGGCAACTTAGAAATGGTGAAGAGTTATCAGCACTCAGTTTTCATAAACTTACACAAACTTTTGATGCAGGAGAAGTACTCTTTAAACAAAGGTTTTCTATAAACAATAATGACACCTTAGGTTCACTGCATGCTATAACAGCACAACTTCTTGTTTCTGCAACAGAACAGTTTTTAAACCAGCTCTCTAATCAAACACTTAGTGCATCAGCACAAATAGGAACTATTAGTTACGCAAAAGAGGTAGTAGTACAAGATCTACATATAGACTGGAATACTATGGATTCATCTGAGATCTTTAACCTCTGTCGCGCTTGTAATCCTATTTTTGGTGGTGCAAAGACTATGTGGAAACACTCTGAGATATCTTTGTTAGAAGTAACTCCAGTAGATATGGATAACTTAGGACTTCAAGCAGGTACCATCTTATATATTGGTTCACCCCAAGGGTTAATTATTTCAACAAAAGATGCAAGCCTAAGAGTCGATACCATCTCTGTACCAGAGGGAATTTTTAGCGGTTTACGCTTTGCAAAGCGTTTTAGTATAGATGCTGGAGAACAGTTTACTTCAATAAAAATATAAAAGGAAAAAATTATGGGACCTTCAGATACAACATTTATCGGTGCGGTGGGAATGTTTGGTGGAACATTTACTATTGAGGACTATGCAGTTTGTAATGGTCAACTTCTACAGGTAATTAAATTTCAAGCTTTATTTTCTCTTCTTGGGACTATCTATGGTGGTGATGGAAGAACAACTTTTGGTGTTCCTGATCTTCGAGGGAGAACAACAATGGGCTATGGGCATAGACCTGGCGGTTTAAGTTGGACAATATCTCAAACTACTGGCAATGAAACACATACACTCACTGTAGATCAGATGCCTACACATACACACAATGCTACTTTTGCATCTAGCGGTGCAACGGGTAACCTTAACCTTAAAGCATCAACGGATCTTGGAGAGAGTAATGCTCCAAGAGAAGCAGACTATTTAGGTGCAGTTGCAGAAGGTATTAATCCTGGACAATCTCTTTATACAGCAGATGGTTCAACAACTGTTAACTTAAGTGGAGCCTCTATAAATAACCTTGAAATAGATGGAGCTGTTGATGTCTCTGCAACAGGTGGAGGAACCGCTTTTAGTATTATGCAGCCAACTATGGCAATGAACTATCTTATTGCTTTAGAGGGTGTATACCCTCCAAGACAATAAAGAGAAGAATAAAGAAGGTTTTTTAAGCCTTCTTTATAAAGACCTCTGAAAATCTCTGTTTTTAGAGATCTTTATAAAAAAAGGAATGCAAATGAAAAAGACATTTATTATCTTGTCACTACTTTTAAGTATCAAAAGTTTGGTATGGGCAGCGTCTTCATATAGCTCTATTACCTCCCCTTTAGCCTCTACAGATATAGATTATACAGCTTTTATAAGGGTCATAGACTATGATGCTGATGGTGATGAAGATCTACTCGGTTACGACGGTTCACAACTAGTTTTCTATCAAAATAATGGAAGTGGTAGTTTTACAAAAGCTGTACCTAATATTGCTTTCTTCTTATCAAATGCAAAAGATTATCATACTTTTGATTATGATAATGACGGGGACAAAGACCTTATTCGTGAACAAGGAAATGCTTTTTATAGAAATGATGGAGGGACATTTACCTCTATTACCTCCCCTTTAGCCTCTACAGATATAGATTATATAGCTTTTATAAGGGTTATAGACTATGATGCTGATGGTGATGAAGATCTACTCGCTTATGACGGTTCACAACTAGTTTTCTATCAAAATAATGGAAGTGGTAGTTTTACAAAAGCTATACCTAATATCACCTTTAATTTCGATAATGCAAATAGATACTATACTTTTGATTATGATAATGACGGGGACCAAGATCTTATTCATTATCAAGGAAATGCTTTTTATAAAAGTGGCGGTGATGATTCTGGTACTGACAACAGCCCTCCTCAATTAACTACCTTTACGCCTGCTGATAATGCCACTGGAGTCGATCCTGCATCAAACTTCATACTTAACTTTGATGAAACCATAGCAAGTGTGGGTACGGGAACATTTAAAATATTTAAATCTAGTGATAATAGTTTAGTTGAGTCTATTGCAGGAAATGATGCTAAAGTAACAGGTGTAGGAACTTCAACCATTACTATCAATCCGGCTACGATTCTTACTGATATGACAGAATATTATATTCAAATAAATAAAGGGGCTTTTTTCGATACGGACGGTATGACTTATAATAGCCTCAATGAAGTAGATACTACCAGTATGAGTTTTACAACAGGCAGTTCAAAAGACACAGATAGCAACCTCTTAGCAGGAGATGGTGTAGATGAAAGCAGTGCTATTACTATCCCCTCTACAGCTACCGCAAGTGTAAATGCTGTAGAACTCTTTGACTTTGCTATCTTTGATAGTGGTTCTAGTGATGGACTTGCAACTATTATTAACTCTTTAGATATACATGTAAGCGGTACAGATAGTGCCAAACTTAGCTATCTACTAGCAAATGCATCCGCTGGAAGTAACCAAGGAACAGATCTTAGCACTTCAATTGCAGGGACATACAACAGTGGAACGGTTAGTTTTGATCTAAGTTCAAACAATATATCTGTTGCAGATGGAACAACGGAGACTTATGTTATTAAAGCCTATATAGGTAACCCTACTTCACTTACAGATAACAGCAATATAAATATAAGCATTGACGGGGACACGGATCTGGGAGTTGATGGTAGTGGTTCAGCTATGGGGTCCACCTCCGTTATATCTAACAGTAACAATACAAAAATAGATATTACAGCTACAAAGCTTATCTTTTCTACTGCTCCTGCAGGAAGTACAAGTGGTAGCACTCTCTCCACACAGCCTGTTGTTAAAGCAGTAGATGCAAACTCTAACACAGATAGCGATTACACCACAAATATAAGTATAAGTAAAACAGGAAGCGGTACATTAAGTGGTACTACAAGTATCTCACCTATAAGTGGCACTGCTACTTTTACAGATCTAACATATAGTGCTACTGCAGATAATGAAGACTTTACCCTTACAAGCTCTTCTGGATCTTTAACATCTGCTACATCTGCTACCATCACAAGTGATGTTGCCGCTACAAAACTTCGTTTTACAACACAGCCAAGTCCTTTAAACATTGGAGCAGGCATAAGTGTAAACTTTACACAAGTGCCTGTTGTAGAGGCTGTAGATGCTTCAGACATCTTAGATGAGGACTACACATCAGCGATCACTTTAAGTGAAATAAATGGTGCAGGAGTAGCAAGTTTAAATGCTACTGGCGATACAGATGGAGGCACGGTAACACTGAGTGCTACAAATGGAGAACTTAGCTTTTCTGCCCTTAGCATTGTCTATACTTTGGGTGGTGTCACAAGTGAAAACTTTAACCTTCAAGCTTCTGCCACAGGACTAAGTTCTGCGACAAGTGATCAGCTTACAGCGAGTGATCTTACAGCACCAAGTGGCTATAGTGTAAATATGACAACAGACCCAGTCAATACATCTAATGTTACAGCTGCTGCTTTTGTATTTAGCGGTGCTGAAGTGGGTACTACATACAACTACTCTATAGATGATACAGATGGCGCTACAAGTGCAGTTACAGGAAGTGGAACTATTGCAACTGCTACCGATGCTATTACAGGAATTGATCTTAGCTCTTTAGAGGATGGAACACTCACTTTAAATGTCACACTTACAGATAGTGCCAACAATACAGGCTCAACTGCAAGTGATAGCGTCTTAAAAGATGTCACTGCTCCTGTTTTAGCCGAAGTTACACCAGTTGTAACCCCAGCAAGTGATACTACTCCAAACTATACTTTTAGTACAGATACAACAGGAACACTTACTATGGGTGGAAGTTGTGGTACAAGTTCAAGCACTACCATAGGTTCAACAGGTAATATAACTATTACACTAACAGATACAGACAATACCACTCCACTTACAGATGCAAACTATAGTGATTGTAATCTTACACTTACAGATGATCAAAATAATAGTACTACACTAAGTATTAGTGCGTTCACAATCGATATAACTGCACCAACTCTTATATCTGTAATGCCACAAGATGACAATACAACAACTCCAACAGATACGAACCTCACTCTTACTTTTGATGAAGCGATCCAGTTTGGTACAGGAAATATTGTTCTTAGATATGATATAAACGATTCTGTAGCTGAGAGCTTTGATGTTAATAGTTCAGGAACAAACTTAAGTATTAATGATACTGTTCTAACGATCGTTCCGACACAAAACCTGCTTACAAGTACAAGTTATTATATTATTGTAGAAAATGGAGCTATCCGAGATACTATGAGTACCCCAAATGACTATATTCCAAATATGTTAAAAGGAGATTGGAGTTTTACAACGATAGATGACACTCCAGACCCTATAAGTTTTAGCTCTTTAACAAACCAAAGTAGATCAGTGCAGGTTGTCTCACAAAGTGCGACTATTACAGGTATAGATAATGGTGTAAAGATCTCTATCAATAATGGAGAATATGAGATCAACAAAGATGGTAACTGGACAACTATTGCTAATACTATAGATAATGATGATAATGTTACGGTAAGACTTACAACATCTAGTAGCTATAATACTATAACTACGGCTACATTAACTGTTGGAACTACAGATATTACATTTAGTGCAAGAACACAAAATGCACCTGTGTCACCACCAACACCAGATCCTGATCCAGACCCAACACCAGATCCTGATCCGGACCCAACACCAGATCCTGATCCGGACCCAACGCCAGATCCTGATCCGGACCCAACTCCTGATCCTGATCCGGACCCAACTCCTGATCCTGATCCGGACCCAACTCCTGATCCTGATCCGG
>Ga0193964_1001274_pt1 | contig 11186 bp, 10 predicted proteins | sample FB_7_MG_FD_140323 | JGI IMG/M metagenome (GOLD analysis project Ga0193964, IMG submission 140323) | Microbial mat bacterial communities from the Broadkill River, Lewes, Delaware, United States - FB_7_MG | ecosystem: Environmental > Aquatic > Freshwater > River > Microbial mats | place: USA...
ACGATGGGTGTGCGAGAATATGATTTTCAAGTGCCTTATGGAGTTGTGAATATTGATGGAATAAATATTAAAAATATAGAAGAAAAACCAGTACATAGTTTTTTTGTAAGTGGAGGAGTATATGTTTTAGATAAAAAAGTATTAGAGTTTATTCCTAATGATGAATTTTATGATATGCCAACACTTTTTGAAAAATTAATTGAAGAAAAAATGAAAAGTATATCATTTCCTATTCGTGAATATTGGTTGGATATTGGTAGGATAGAAGAGTATAAAAAGGCTAATGATGAGTATCATGAGGTATTTTAAGTGAAAGTTTTAATTATTGGATATGGATCAATTGGACGGAGACATGAAGAAGTTTTGTCTAAATTTACTGAAGTTGAGTCTATAGATGTCGTTACTAAACAAAGTATTGAGAATAAAAAAACTTTTAATCATATCAATAAAGTAGATGACTTAGAATCATATGATTATTTTGTTATAGCCTCTGAGACTAATAAACACTTTGAACAGTTGATATATTTAGAAGAAAATCTTCTAGATAAAACTATATTTTGTGAAAAACCTCTTTTTGAATTAAGTAAAAATTTGAAAATAGAAAAAAATCAAGTTTTTGTAGGCTATGTACTTAGATTTCATCCATTGATTCAAAAGTTAAAAACTTTTTTAGTAAATGAAAAAGTTTTAAGTGTAAATGTCAATTGCGGTCAATATTTACCTACATGGAGGCAAAATATAGATTATAGAACTTCATATAGTGCCAAAAAAGATGAAGGTGGTGGTGTTCTTTTGGATTTAAGTCATGAAATAGACTATATTCAATGGCTATTTGGGGTAATGACAGAAATAAAAAGCTACCAGTTAAAAATTTCTGACTTAGAGATAGATACCGATGATTTAACTACAGCAATAGGGAAAACAGATAAAGAAGTTATAGTTAATTTATCAATAGATTATATCAGTAAAATTACATACAGAAGAGTGCTGATTCATACTTTAAATGATACTTTTGAGTTAGATTTTATCGCAAATAGATTAATACAGAAAGACAAATTCGGACTAGAACAAGTTTATTCTTTTTCAAATTTAGAAAGAAATTACATGTTTGAAGAAATGCACAAATCAATTTTAAGTAATAAAGAAAATGTATGTAGCTATGATGAAGGAGCTAAAGTCATGAACACAATATCAATAATTCAGGAGCAAAATAAATGAAAAATGTATTATGCACTATATGTGCAAGAGGTGGAAGTAAAGGAGTTAAAAATAAAAATATAAAAGAAATTAATGGTAAGCCATTGATAGCTTATACTATAGAACAAGCTAAAGAGTCAGGACTTTTTGAACATATAGTTATTAGTACAGATTCAGATGATATTGCAAAAATAGCTAAAGAATATGGGGCAGAAGTGTTTTTTAAAAGAAGTACAGAAATGGCAAGTGATACAGCAGGAAAATTAGATGTAATCAGAGATGCATTTGTAAGAAGTGAAGATTACTATAATAAACAATTTGATTATCTAGTTGATTTGGATGCTACAGCACCACTGAGAAATACTGATGACATAAATAATTCTTTTTATCAGTTTTTAGAAAACAATAACGATAACCTGATAACTGCTATGCCAAGCAGAAGAAGTCCATATTTTAATCTCATAGAAGTTGATAGTATTGGAAGAGTTAGCTTATCAAAACAATTAGATAATTCAATAGTAAGACGACAAGATGCACCTAAAAGTTATGACATGAATGCATCTATTTATGTATGGAAAAGAGATATAATTTTAAATGAAAAGAAGATATTTTTAGAGAAAACAGGTTTGTATATTATGCCTGAAGAGAGATCAATTGATATAGATACTGAACTAGATTATAAATTTGTTGATTTTATTATGAAGGAGAAAGAATGTTAACTAATAAAATTATAGTTATTACTGGTGGTGCTGGTTTAATAGGAAAAGAGTTTGTAAAAGCAGTGGTTGAAAATAATGGTATAGCAATTATTGCAGATATAAATGAAGAAATTGGAAACCAAGTAAGAAATAATTTGTCTAAAGAGTTCAATACCAATAATATAGATTTTGTAAAACTAGATATTACATCTAAAGATTCATTACAAAATTGTATAAATTATTTAGACAAAAAATATAAAAAAATAGATGCTCTTGTAAATAATGCATATCCTAGAACTACAAACTATGGAAAACATTTTTTTGATGTAGAATATGAAGATTTTTGTCAAATTACAAATTTGAATTTAGGTGGATATTTTGTGACATCTCAGCAGTTTGCAAAATATTTTCAAGAACAAGGAAATGGTAATATAATCAATATATCTTCAATATATGGTGTTGTTGCTCCAAAATTTGAGATATATGATGGCACTACAATGACAACGCCAATTGAATATGTGGCTATTAAATCTGCACTTATTCAAATGACAAGATATATGGCTAAATATTTCAAAGGCATGAATATAAAAGTCAATACTTTAAGCCCTGGTGGAATATTTGACTCGCAGCCAGAAGCTTTTTTAGATGCTTATAAAAAAGCTTGTTTAAATAAAGGAATGCTTGATAAAAATGATTTAAAAGGTACTTTAATTTATTTACTTAGTGATATGAGTCAATATGTGAATGGGCAGAATATTATTGTGGATGATGGGTTTAGTTTATGATAATTACAAAGATTTGGAATTCAATCTTTAAAAAATATAAACTTTCAAGAGAAGAAAAAAGCTTTATAGAAGAAAATAAAAAATATTGGCACAAGAATAACAACAACATAGGTATTATAATTGAAGGTTTTCTACAGTCACCAACAAGCGTCATAGAAAAAGCAAGAATTGCAAAAGCTATTGAAGCAAAACTAAATATTTCTTCTTTAGTCTTATTGAGAGGGTTTAGTCAAAAATCAAGTAATGTAATTGATATCTATAAATCATTTTCGATTTCTCATTATGTGATGTGGTGGGCTCAATATTTAAATTTATATTTATTTATTAAAATATTTATAAAAACAATATATATCTTTAATAGATGTTCCAATGGTGAAAAATTATTAAGGCTTAAGTTTGATGATATTGTAATTGGTGACTTGATATATGATACATTAATTAGATTTAATCCTAAAAGCTATACTGTAGGAAAACTAAATTACAAACAACATTTCAGACATATATTTAGAGCATATTATAGTGCTGAATTATATAAAAAACTATTTTTAAAATATAATATTAAGGCAGTTGTGACAAGCCATAATGTTTATAGTGAATATGGAATACTATGTAGACTTGGCTATAAATATAATGCTGATATTTTTCTAAAAGATATGGATGTATTTAAGCATTATGATCATAGCATTGATGTAAATGAGCATTTTTTAAAAGTAGATAAAATTGTTTATTCTAATGTACTTTCTGATTTAGAGGTAATAAAAAGTGCTGAAAAGTATTTAGAAAGTCGATTTGATGGATCTGCTAATCAAATTGATGTTAAAAATGCTTATCGTGATAAAATCACATATACAAAAGATAGTCTATTTGATTTTTTTAAAATTAGAAATAATTCCAATAAAAATATATTTATACTTGCACATGCCTTTTCTGATGCTCCACATGTAGGTGAAGGAATTCTTTTTAAAGACTACTATAGTTGGCTTGTAGAGACGATGAAAGTGATTACAAAAGTAGATGGAGTTAATATTTTTGTTAAGCCACATCCAAGTTCTTATATGTGGAATGAAAATGGTGCCGTAGAAGAAATTTTGACCAAATTAAATATTAGTAATATATATGTCATTCCAAATGATTTTAACACAAACAGCATCAAAGATATAGCCGACTGTATTTTGACTGCCCAAGGTACTGCTGGACTAGAATTTAGTTGTTTTGGAATACCTGCAATTACTGTTGGTAAAGGGTACTATAGTGGCTTCGGAATCGCTACTGAACCCTCAACAAAAGAGGAATACTTCACATTACTCAATAACATTATAAAAATAAATAAACTGCCTGAACATACACAACAAGAGGCAAAATTACTTCTTTATTTATCTTTTCAACATTTGACTCGTTCTGAAATTCTTCCAAAGGATCATATCTTTCCAGGTGACAACTTTGACCTAAAGTTTAAAGAGCAATATGAGGAAGTAAGTCTTAAATTAAAAAATGGTGTGCCTATTAAAGATAATTTCTATGACTATATTTATAAAATTTCTAAAAATAATGATATTTAAATGTTAAAAAAAAGTATTATATATATTGTTGTTGTTTATGTTCTGCAGGTGATAAGTATAGCATTAAATATTCTATTAATAAGAAATTTATCTTTAGAAAACTTAGGACAAGTTTCATTGGCTAAAGTTTATTTCCAATTTATGGATTATTTGCATCTTGGTACACGCTTTACTATGGATAGATACTTGCCAACATCAAACATAGATGATAGTAAATTAATATTAAACTTTACATTACTATTGAGTTTATTAACATCCTTTATTTTTATTGTCATTATCTACATTTTTATGGATGCTAATTGGATTATAATGATGTTTATGATTTCTGGATTTGTATTTGCACAAGGGACAATATACAAAGCATACTATAGGGCTAAAGGAAAAATAAAAGATATGATTTATGTAGTATTGCTTACAACTATGCTCCCTTTAGTTGTACAGTTAATAGCAATAATATTTTATGATTTCGTAACTTTTCTTTTTTCTTTTTTCTTTTCATATGTAATCAGCTTTTTATTACTAATCTACAAGTTTAAACTAATAACTTTTATCTCATTGTCAAGTTTTATTTTAAAATTTAAAGAACTCTATAAAGCAAGTGCCTTATTATTTATTAATTCACTAACAGTATTTCTATCTTTTTCTGTTGATAAAATATTGGTGGAACACTTTAAGGGAGTAGAATTACTAGGTGAATATTCAATTATTCTATTTGTTTTTGCTACATTACTTATAATTCCTGGTTCATTGGCTGAACTTGTATTTCCTAAAATAATAAAAAATGTAATAGCTTCAAAAAAAATAATCCACTTTAAAGAGACAGCTTTTATTTTTCTCCCTACACTTTTATCTGTAATAGTAGCAAATATATTAATGGATTACTTTATAAGTACATTTACAAACTATTCATATTTATTAGATTATTTACATTTGATAACATGGTCTATCTTGCCATATGCTTTTATTTCCATAATGTACCATACTCTAAATGCTTTAGACTTAAGAAAAGCAATAGTTAATATAAATCTGATCTCCTTGTTCTTTTTTATCACTTATTTAATATGTGTTCTATACCTATCAACAGATATTTTACAAGCATTGGTAATTGGGCGTATTTTACAAGGCATATTACTATTAAGTATTTATATAATATATACTTTGAATTATACAAATACATTAAAGGAAGATATATAATGTTTACATACTTACTATTAATTACGGGTATATCTATGTATGTTATCTTGTATGCAATGACAAGAGATAAGTTAAATCCACAAGGTATATTTTTATTACTTTGGTATCTTTCTGCTTCACTAGCATCTGCACCATCTTTTTATAATTTAGATTTGCAAGAAGTTTGGAGTAATGAAATGATGTTAGTTGTGTATTTAAGTGGAATCGCATTTTTCATACCCTCTATTTTGTTGGCAAAGAGAGTTCGTGATGTCACTAAAAATAAGATAAATTTTACAAATTTTTATGCTATAGTTTTTAATTCCTTTATGATTTTGTCTATTATCGCATTTTTATTTCATTTTTCTAAAAATGGTTTTGCAATAACTATGTTTTCAGGTGAATTTGACCTTAAAAATTCTAAGCCTGAAATCATTAAAGGATTAAATTATTTTGAATTACTTATTCCATATTTAAGTATTGTGGCATTTTTTGAACTAAATTTTAGTAACTCTTTAACCAAAATACGAAAGAATATCTTACTTATATATATATTCTTCGCATTAATTATTTATTCACTTTTATTCAATGTATCACGAGGCTCTCTCTTGGTATTTTTCTTAGCAGTATTATACTTTTATAATAGAAAATATACCTTTACATGGATGAAAATATCAACCGTATTATTAGGTTTACTAATCGCTATAGGCTCATTTTCTTTTATTAGACTAGATGAGAGTAGTATGGTCTTATCTAGCTATGGAGAAGGTAAAGTAGCTATGTTGTTTAGCTCAATTTATACATATATAGCATACAACTATGAAAATTTATATCAATTAATACGAGCTGATATACCTATGAGTGGGGGATGGTACAGTTGGAAGTTTTTACTAAAGCCGTACTTTTATGATGCCTATGAATCCAATAGTTTAAATTTACAAGAGTTTGATACACTCTTCTTTAATGCTAGAACATATTTATATCCATTTTATCATGATTTACATTTTTTTGGAATACTGATTTATCCTTTTTTGCTAGGAATATTGATTTCGTTATTAGTTAGACTATCTAATCAGCAACCAATCTATTTACTCTTGCTTATGTCTTTGCAGAAAGCAATCATGTTTATTTCTTTTGGGAATTATTTCTTTGGTGAATTAGTTATATTCTTTCCATATATCATTATTATTTTAATAATATATTCCACAAAAATTGTTATTAAAGGTAAATCTAAAATATGAAAATTTTACTTATTGGACCACAACCACAACCAATTACAGGACTAAGTTTAGCTAATCAAGTAGTAATGAACTATTTACCGAAGTATACTGATTGTACAATTGATATCATTGATACAAATTATAATGTATTAAAAGAGGATTTGGGTAAATTTAGTTTTCAAAAAGTTTTATATTACATGATGCAGTATAAAAAACTTTATAAAATAATATCAGCAGATAAAATTTATATAACCCCTGGACAAACTTTTTTCGGTGTTTTGAAATATTTTCCATATTTATTGTGTTCGAAAATTTTAAAAAAAGCGATTGTTATTCACATCCACGGTAATCATTTATGGAAAGAGTATAAAAACCTAAAAGGTATAAAGAAGAAAATATTTCATAAAATATTAACAATGCCTGATAAAGGCATTGTCTTATCTTCTTCATTGAGAAAAAATCTTTTACCTTTTTTGCCTAGTGAAAATATCTATATATTAGAGAATTTTGTTGAAGATTTTTTATTTGAAGATACTACCGAAAAAAAATTTGATAAACTACAAATAATTTTTCTAAGCAATCTCATGAAAGAAAAAGGAATCTTAGATTTGCTTGAAGCCTTAGTGATCCTAAAAAATAATAATATTGATTTTGAAGCTAAAATTGCGGGTGGTATGGATAGCGAAATGCAAACGACTATTGATTACTACCTAAATCAACTTGATTCTCATGTGACTTATCTAGGATTGGTTTATGGGGAGGAGAAAAAAAGATTATTGGAATGGGGGAATATTTTTGTTTTTCCAACCTACTATTCTATGGAAGGACAACCTATATCAAATCTTGAAGCAATGACAACAGGAAATATATTATTAACCACACAACATGCGGGAATACCAGATGTGTTTAAAAATGAAGTCAATGGCTTTTACATAGATATAAAATCACCAACTTCTATTGTTGATAGACTACTCAATATAAATGGTAATCTTGAAAAATATCAATATATCTCAAAGAATAATATATTAGAAGCTAACGAAAAATATAGAGTAAAATCATTCATAAAAAAATTAGATACTATCTTAAGGGCTTAAAAAGATGCAAACCCTAAATAAATTCAAACTCCCACATAACTTTAGAGGTAAATCAGGCTTAGTGGTTCAGCTATGGTGGATGACAGACTTTTTCTTTTTTAGGCTTTCACCTCAAGTTATGTATGGATGGAGAAGATTTTTGTTAAGAATCTTTGGTGCAAAAATAGGCAAAGGAGTCATTATTCGTCCAAATGTAACCATTACCTACCCTTGGAAAGTTAGTATTGGTGATTACAGTTGGATAGGAGACAATGCAGAACTATATAGTCTTGGAGAGATAGAGATAGGTAATAATGTAGTTATATCCCAAAAGTCTTATCTCTGTGCTGCTTCTCATGATTATGATAAAGAAGATTTTCCTATTTGGTCAAAAAAGATAACCATAGAAGATGAATGTTGGTTGGCTACTGATGTATATATAGCCCCAGGAGTTACCATAGGTAAAGGTACAGTAGTGGGTGCAAGAAGTAGTGTATTTAAAGATTTACCTAGTGGAAAAATATGTGTTGGTAGTCCTGCTGTAGTTATAAAATCAAGATTGGAGAAATAGATGAAAAAGATTATTATTATGTTTGTATTAAGTTTATCATTATTTGCTATTGAGCAAAAACAAGAAGGAGTTGGTTGGCTTGATATTTTTTCTTATGATGAAAGCTCAACAAAAGAAAGAGTCTTACTTATAGGTGATAGCATAGTTAGACAATATATTAATTCTGTACGCAATGGTATTAAAGATAAATATACAGTAACGAGACTCTCCACCTCTAAAAGCATATGTTCTTCTCAATATATCAATCAACTATCTATAGCTATGACACAACGATATAAAATTATTCTTATAAATAATGGACTGCATGATTTTAGTGCGACTAATGAGGAGTATGAAGAGTGTTATAAAAAGAGTTTAGACTATATTGTAAAAGAAAATTTGACTTCAACTATTGTACTTGTAAATACAACAGGAGTTAATGGAATTAAAACAAGAAATGATATTGTAATACAAAGAAACAGATCATTACTTAAATTAGCTAATTTATATAAGTTCAATTATCTAAATCTCTATTCTATAGTAGAAGGGCAGAAAGAACTTTGGAGTGATAATTATCATTATAAAGAGGGGGGGGGTAAATATGTTAGCTAAACAAGTAATTTCTTTCATTTTATCTCTTGAGATAAAATGAAAAATAATATAACTCTAGTCGACATAAACTTCTACCCAAAATTGGAGATATTAGAAGTGTATAAAAAGAAATTACCATATTTAAAAGATAGAACATGATAGAAAACAATAGAGTAGAATTTAAAGAAAAATTAACAGATACTTTAGAAAAAGAAGTTGTTGCCTTTTTAAATTATAGTGAGGGTGGAGTTATTTATTTGGGTATTGATAATAAAGGCTATACTGTTGGCATAGATAATTGGGATGAGACACAACTAAAGATTAAAGATAAATTGAAGCATAATATAGAACCCTCTTGTTTGGGGCTTTTTGATATTGTAATAGAAAAAAAGGATAACAAGAGTATCATCAAAATCATTGTAGCTAGTGGAAGTGAAACACCCTACTATATTAAAAAGTATGGAATGTCTCCACGAGGCTGTTTTATGCGTTTGGGTAGTGCTAGTGAACCTATGAGTATAAATATGATAGAGACTCTATTTGCAAAAAGAACTCGAAATTCATTGGGTAAAATCAAATCAAATAGACAAGATTTGACTTTTGAGCAACTCAAAATTTATTATGAAGCAAGGGGATTGAAACTAAATGAACAGTTTGCGTCTAACTTGGAATTGCTGACTATCGATGGTTCATTTAACTATGTTGCTTATTTGATGTCTGATGTAAATGGAACATCTATTAAAATAGCCAAATATAAAGGTCTCAATAAAGTACATTTGATTGAAAATAATGAATATGGTTATTGTTCATTAATCAAAGCAACCAAAAGTGTTTTAGATAAATTAGAACTTGAAAATAAAACCGCAGCACTTATTACCTCAAAAGAACGAATTGAACAGAGGTTGTGGAATCCTATCGCATTGAGAGAAGCCGTTATTAATGCTATTGTGCATAATGACTATACTCATGAACTCACACCTGTATTTGAGATATATGATGATAGACTAGAGATAACTTCTGCAGGTGGACTCTCTATTATTAAAAATCAAGAGCATTTTTTTCAAGGTTATTCCACTCCTATAAATCGTCAGATTATGAGAATATACAAAGACTTGGAAATGGTAGAACATCTCGGTTCTGGAATGAATAGGATATTAACTTATTATACAAAAAAAAGTTTTATACTAAAAGATATTTTTTTGAGGGTTGTATTTTTTTCAAATCATGATAAAATAGAAACTACCCAAGAAACTACCCAAGAAACTACCCAAGAAACTACCCAAGAAATCATAAATATAAAAAGTACAAAAAATAGAGTTTTAGAATATTTAAAAGAAAATCCAATACTTACACGAAATGATTTAGCAAAACTTTTAAAAGTAACGCCTGATGCCATAAAACAACATCTTGCTACATTAAAGAAGATGAAAAAAATCGAAAGAGTTGGTAGTAATAAATCAGGTCATTGGAAAGTTTTAGATGTGGAGGACAAAATAGATGAAAAATAATATAACCCTAATCGGTATAAACTTCTACCCAGAAGACAGCTCAACAGGACTATACAGTACCCAAATGGCAGAACATCTAGCCCTGACACATAAAGTAGAAGTCATAACAGGGTTTCCTTATTATCCTGAATGGGAAATACGAGAAGCGTATAAAAATAAATCAACCTATCTCAAAGAAGAAAAAGAAAATATTACCATTTATCGTTACAAGCAATATGTACCCAAAGAGCCATCATTTAAAAAACGAATTTTACATCTGCTTGATTTTACAGCAGGTAGCTTATGGAATATTTTTAAAGTCAAAAAAAGTGATTTGGTTATTTGTGTGGTTCCTTTTACTACTTCCATAGTTTTGGGATTGTTCGTTGGAAAACTTCGTGGAGCAAAAGTGTGGGTACATATACAAGACTTTGAGTTTGATGCTGCTGTTGAGTCTGGTTTAGCAGGTGAGCAAAGAGGGATTAAGGCTAAAATATTTAAAGGACTCTTTTGGTTGGAGCGAAAGCTTTTAAATAAGGCTGATTTAGTAAGTACTATTAGCTATGGTATGATAAGTAAACTTGAAACCAAAACAAACACACCAAACTACTTTTTTCCAAATTGGGTAGATGAGACTTTTATAGATCCAAATAATGCAAAACAACATACCCTCATGCAATCAGATAAATTTAAAATTTTATACAGTGGCAATATCGGAGCCAAGCAAGAGTGGGATTTTTTTATCAAAGTGGTTGGTTACTTTAAAGATAGAGATGAGATAGAGTTTATCGTTGTGGGTGCTGGTGCTAAAAAAGAGTGGCTATTAGAAGAGACTAAAAGTATAAAAAATATA
>Ga0193964_1001276_pt1 | contig 11183 bp, 9 predicted proteins | sample FB_7_MG_FD_140323 | JGI IMG/M metagenome (GOLD analysis project Ga0193964, IMG submission 140323) | Microbial mat bacterial communities from the Broadkill River, Lewes, Delaware, United States - FB_7_MG | ecosystem: Environmental > Aquatic > Freshwater > River > Microbial mats | place: USA...
TATTCTTGATGAAGCTCGTGAACGTGTATGGATTTATGAAGAAGATGAAAAAGACTTTAATATTCTTACTCCTGAAGATCTTCGTCAAGAAAAAGAAGAGATCAGTCAACGTGATCTTATGAAAGTTCTTCTAACTGCTACTAACCGTTAATATAATAAGGTGTAAATATGTTAAATAATACATTGCCATATAATTTTAAAACAGATTCCTTGCTAGAATTTTTTTTATGCGAAGGAACTCATGAATATCATAAAGTAAAAACTCTTTCTGAAGAGACTAAGAGTAATGAAGTGAATGCTATTATCCGTAAAATGATAGAAAGCATTGAAAGACGTATAGGAGCTATTGATACTAGAGACATTGATAAGTCTCGTGGAGATCTTACTAAGATTCCAGGATATCAAGATATTTCTAAAGCGTTAATTCAGCTTAAAGGAATGACAAATGTCGAAAGTCCTGTAGATGATTTAATTGCATTAGAGAAAAATATTCTAATGAGTAAATCGGGGTTTTCTAAAGTTTATTCTGATAGTGATGATTTAGGTATCTATTGTTATCGCACTGTAGTAATGGATCTATTTTACGGCACTATGGTACTTATCTCTAATTCTATTGATATTGCTAAAGAACGCTCAGGTATTGTTGTTCGTAGTAATCCTAAAGCAGACCTTGGCGAGTTTTATATTTTTAATAATGTTAAACGTTTTAACGAATTATTTAGAAGTGGTAAGATTGCTTCATTTTTAGAAAGTAAACCACTACAGGAAATGGAACTTCTTGTCGGTTTAGGAGTCGCTATTGTTGCTACTTTTATAGTAATTTTTGCTATTCGTGAGTCTATTCTATTCTTCTTTAAGATTAGAAAGAATATTTCTAAAGAGTTTAAAGTTGTAAGTAAATTCCTAGAAATTAATTCTACTTCTGTTGGAGATAAAAAGGTTGCAGCCAGACAAGATGAGCTATCTAAAGATCTTCTTAAATTAGCTGATCGTATTGATCTTGAGAAAGACATTACCGCTAATATGGCTACAAAAGAAGTAAGGCAAGAAATTAATACTGAGTACCGAGAAGAAGGATTAAAATCACCTTCTGTGAATAAAATGGAAAGTAATTTAATTTAATTTTTCAATCTCTAATTAACAATTAATTAGATTTAGACGATCTAAAAATTTTCTTTTTGGTTTGGCTGGCACTAAACTGAAAAGAGTAAACAAAAACTAATTAAAAAATATTTAGGAGTAGAATATGTTGTTTTTATCTGAAAACGCAGTTGTTGATCAGGATAGCACAATTGCTAAAGAACTTGATGTAATGTTGGAAGATGCTGGTATCGAAAAAGGTACCTATGATGTTTTTGATGGCGACGAAGCTGGCGCTCTTGAAATTTGTCTTGAAATGGAAACTGCTTGGCATGCTCTTGAAACTCAAATGATGGGTGTTGAACATCAATCAATCGTTTCTGAATCTGTTGAAATTCTTAATGAAGGTGTTAAAGAATTTTTTAAAAAAGTAGGCGATATCTTTAAAAAAATGTGGGATTCTATCTCTGGTTTCTTTAAGAAACTTTGGGAAAATATCACAAGTTTCTTTAGTAACGCAGAAAAATGGTGGGTGAAGAACGAAAAAGAGATTACTGCTGAAAAAGCAAAAGCTACAGTTTATGCTAAAGTAGCGAATGGCACTATGTTGGATCACATTAAATCAGAAGTTGCTGCTTGGTCAAAATCATCTACTTTTAAAACTGATAAAGAAACTGTTGAACAGATTGAAGAATCTGTAAAGCAATTTAAAGAAACAAGCGATAAAGCATTCGAAACTTTTAAAGCTCCTTTTGAAAAAGCAGAAGAAGTAGAAGTAACTAAGAAAGCTGTCGCTGATACTCTTGTTGGCTCAAATAAGAAGCTCGAAGTTATCAAACAACTACACGCTGCTGAAACACAAAACATCAAGAACGTAATTGGCATTGCTAAAGCTGGTGAAATTGCTTCTGGAGATGACGAAGTTAAGGCTCTTAAAGCTAAAGTAGGTCTGGCTAAAGTATATCTTTCTTATCAGAAGAAAGTTCAAGCTGCAGCAGTTAAATTTTCTAAAAAATCTGTTTCTCAAGCACTTACAGCTGGTAAAGCTTTAATGCGCGAGAGTAACAAAAAAGAAGATAAAAAAGATTAATATGATTTTATATTAAACTAAAGTAATTAATAGTCCCCTATACCAATTAAGGTATAGGGGGTTTATTATTCTTCATTCAATATTCGTTTAAGTCTTAAGTTACAAGATACTTTAAAACAATCATCATTATTACCAGTTAATAAGAATTCCATATCAACTACTTTATAGAATCCTGAGCGATCTTGATCGAAAGAATCATTTTTATCAACTATGATATATCTTCGATTTATAGAGAATATTTCTAAATCAGCTTCTTTTATATTCAGTTGCAATACTTTAAAATCTAAAGATGATTTGCTCTTGAATTCTGATTCATTTAGTTCATTTGTATAAGGATTCCAATACAATTTTTCTTTAGGTCTTCTTGCATCATTAGAGCCAGAGTCAAATGTCATATTTAAACAATTTCTAACATCCGAAGATTCATTAGATGTGCTTAATATAGTTATTGCTTCGCCATCTATTTCTTTCTTAGATCCTGAAATATTAGGCATAATTCCTTCACTAGTAGTCCTTACAACAAAAGAATTATTCTCTTCATTAAAAAAAGATACATTCATTGTATTAATACCAGTTCTTTCGTTATCTTTCTGACTATATAATTCTATATAAGCATCTTTAATAAAATCAGGATTACCGCTTTCTACTAATTTAATCTTATCTGAAATAAATACACTAGTAAAATCAAAAAATAAATTCAACCCATTATTAAATAACCCATACACTCTTTGTAAATACTTTATAGAATCTATAAAGTTTATAGGAGGAATAATTATCTGATCATAAACTTTATCATTAACAATCTTCCCTATATTAAAGTCCATTTCACTAGATTCGAAATTCTTTCCAATAAGATCAAGTAAAACATCTGAGACTGTGCAATCATTATAAACTTGATGATTCAACTTCTTATTAAAGTATAAATGATCCTTCTTAAACATAAACATCTTTAGTTTATGTTGTGGGATATCATCTACAATACTATCAGTTTCTAATTCATCTTCAGCTTCTAAAGTAAGATGAGGTATATTAACAGGTTTTAATAGGACATTCTCATAATATCTTTCATAAGATGTTTCTGGAATATTCTCCGATATATCTTGTTTGGTTAAATTTAAAAGAAATAATGCCGAATCGGAATTGTTCTGAATCTTTAAACATATTGATTTAGGAAGAGTTAACTCCACTTCTAAGTATGGAAAAACATCTTTCTCAAAATGGTAATGTAACTTCATATAAGAGATATATGAAGTTACAGATTCGGGTAATTCACCATCAAGCACTAATGAGAAGTCACAAAAGAACTTCAATAACCTTAAATTTAAGGTAGATTCTTTTGGAAAAATATTTTCTCTTCCGACTACTGCCATGTTATACTCTTTCTATTAATTAAATAATTCTTCTTCATCCTCACTCACTTCTTCTCCAGCAACAACATATCCTAGACTAATAGGATTTTCTCTAAAGCATCTATGATTTACTTCATAAACCGCATCCAAATCAATTAATTGAACTAATTGTTCATTTATAATAATTTCTTCTTTATCAGTCATATCTAAAAGATTATCATATACAGAGTGTATTAAATAATTCACATGTGCAATATCTATTTGTTCGTCAGTTACTCTTTTACACTTCTTTAGTGTTGATACAAAAGTCTTACAATTATATTCTAATTTCGGAGTAAATATACCTTTATTCACTTGATCAATAAAGAATTTGATAGCCTTTATATAAGCATACTTATCCCATCCAATTACGCCGGATTTAGCATCTTTTGAAATAGATAAAATAGGTATAATGAGTCTAGAATCAAAATTTAAATTATCTAAACATGGAGAAGTCTTTACTAATCCATCGTATATAGTGCTAGGACTAATAACTTTAGATTTATCTCCCTTTAACGTCATTACATTTGTCTTGGGATAATTTATATATTGGAGCATTGGAATGCTGTTTGATAGTACTAGATTTACATTATCTTTAAATTCTTCATTTTTCATAATAAGTGATGGCACAACATTTGGATCAAGTGTTTGACTATTAATATAAAAAATATATGGTAATCTAGTTGCCATTGTTGCAAATAATTCTAAATTAGAGTCAACATAATTAGAAACATCAGGAAATTCTCCATTTTTGCCATGACGTTGAAGATAATCCTGCTTATAATCCCCATCTAACTCTAAGCATCTAGTACTCGCCTTTCCTGAATAGAAGAAAAAAATATTACTATTCATCCTTCTTTTATTCCAAAAGTAAAGTCTATAATGTGCGGCAATATTAATTAATTCTGCACATAAAAATAGATTTTCAGATTCTCTCATAGTTGGAATATAACTAGCAAATTCCTTCTGAAATAATCCTGACAAAATAGTTCTCACATCTATAAAGATATTTATAGATTTAAAGCTTTTTTCATAACTTGGGATTATTGTATCTAATATTGTAAATTTTGTTTTTTTAGAAATGATTAATGGTTTGATCATTGACATATGATTGCTCCTAGAAGATTAGGGAATAAGTTACTTTGCAATCATATGTTCATTTAAAACATCAAAATTTAAAATTTTAGTAATTTCGCTATTTTCTTTAAGTACACGATCTTTTTCTTTTACTTTCCAAATATTCTTTCTAAGACCGACAATAAATGAATTATAATCTTTATCTAGTATTTTTAGATAATTAAAAGAGGAATCATTAAGAGCTTTATCTTTTGTTAATTGTTTTTCCCTATCACGTTCCTCATAATGTCCGTTAGTTCCTTTAATTTCAATAATTAAATTTAATGTAGGAATATAAAAATCAGGAATATAAAATAAAGTTTCGTTTTCATAATCATACTTAACGTTAATAGGTGCAGGTGAAATGATATCATAACTTGGCCATTCTACAAGAAGATCCATAAATTTAAGGAATTCTTTTTCATATGTACCAGTATATAAAAATTTCGTTCCATCTGACCAAACATATTCGCCACTTATGCGTCTTTGAGAAAGCATTTCACGTTGTTTCTTTGGATCATTAAGAAGATGTTCACTACCATATTTCTTTTTCATTCTATTCTTGAATTCTTTTACATACTCTTCTTTACATACCGGATTATCACATATTCTATTATATTTCCCAGTCTTTTCATTAAAAGTAGTATTGATTTTACAACTTTTAACTTTTTCATACATGATGCATCTTCCGCTATCTTTCTTATTTCTTAAATTAAATAGAAATTGTTTAGAAGATATTCCGTTTAACTGTTCATAATGCTTTTTATTAATATGGGTTTCTAATCCTTCTTCATTCAAAAATGTTTTGGTACAAATAGGACATTTAATTATCTTTCGCATAATTTCAATCTTTCTTAATTAAAAAATTAATGTAACAAATTTTTGTTTATCATTCAAATTAATTCTAATAAATTGTTAATTAATTATAAAAGAGGGCAAATTATGGCTTTTAAAAAAGAAACATTACTAGAAATAGATAATTTCAATTCAGCTAAGAAAATGTCAGAACTCGCATCTATGGCATTGAATGTCAGAAATCTATTACTAATGGAAAAAGGAACTGTTAGAGGATGTTTTGATATGGGTTGTGAACTTCTTAAATATCGTTTTGATTTAATGAGTGATACTTTTGTAAGTGATTTAACTAATATCATTACTTATCAAATAAATACATTCTTAGAAGAAGTTCCCGTATCTAGTGTATTATTAAGCGTAGATAAAGAAACTAAAAAACTAAATATAGACCTTTTTTTAAGTGAAGCTGTTGATGGAAAAACGGAGATATCGTATAGGATGGAAAAAGCTATTAACGAAGATTCTAGATTAGATATTTTCATTTAAATGCAACAAATGATTACAAAAATGAATTTTGTATTTGGCAAAATACTATAAAACAAAATAAGGAGAAACAAAATGGCGATTGACAGTAATCCAAATGTTAAGGATCATGCAGAGAATTTGAAAAAGAAATTAGAAGAGTCTATGGACCAAGAAGTAGATACTTCAGTACCAGATACTCAAGTATACGACGATGTAGATACTGAGCATCAAAGTATAGAAGAGCCAGTTTCGCAAATCGCTAAATTAGTTCAAGAAAATAGTAAAGTTATTGAAGAAGAGACTCACCCAGACGAAGGTTTTTTAGATGCCGTTACTGAAACTATTAATGAAAAAGTTGATTCAGATTTAGATGTACTAAATTCATTAGTAGTTGACCTTTCTTCTTTAAACATTCAGGAAGCTAACCTAATTGAACGTAATAGTAATATTGAAGCAGCTTTAGACGCTGGTGCAGCGTTCCAAGTAATCGCTTTACGTAGTGGATATTCTACTTCTATGGGCAGTCTTACATTTAAAGATAAAGATATTCTTCGTAATAGTAACTTAGATCCTAAAAATGAGCGTAAACAGCTTTATAAGATTATTCATAATAAAATGTCTAATACGAGTATTGGTGAGCTTTCTTTTTCTGAATTTATTAATATTACTGCATACGACGATATTGAAACGCTACTATTCGGTATCTTTTCACAAACTTATCCAGGAAATACAAATTTCACTATTACTTGTGGACATTGTTCAGCACCAGTAGATATTGAAATTACTCCAAATTCTTTTGTTCAAGTTAAAGATAAAAAGATTTTTGAGTATATTAATAGTATTTTAGATCAAGAAATTAGCCCTAAAGATATTGTAGCACATTCATTAGTTCATAAAACTAAGCGTATTATTCTTAAGAAGTCTAAGATTATCGTTGATATTAAAACACCTAATATTGATGATCATTTAAAATTACTTTCCTTTTATAATGAACGCTTAATGGAAGGTGAACAAGAGACTTTAGGCACAATGCTTTATATTAAAGATATTTTTATTCCTAATATTGCTAGAATTAAAGCAGAAGGTCGTCCCGTTTATACACGTCTAGAAACTGATCAAGAAAGACATCGTGTTATTTGTGGATTAAAAGAAGACGGAGAAACTTTGAGTTCTGAAATTTCAAAACGTGAAAATGAACTTAATGTTGAGTATAGTATTAATTCTTTTAAATGTTCTACATGTAAAGAACACCTGGGTGAGATTCCTATTAATATTGAGAAATTGCTTTTTTTCCAGATGGAACAACATCGCAAGAATTTAACCGAAACCAATCAGACGAAATAATCTATTTATTAGATTTATTTAATGATGGTAATTCCTCCATTTCATATAGAGAAATCTTTCAAGAAATTCCAATAAGAAATTTATCAGAATTATCTAAAGCAAAAGTTAGATTAATTGAAAAGAAGAATGAAATGGAGGAAAAGTTAAGAAATAATAGCGGTTAATAGATGTTGTTCGTTAATATAATAAGGATAGATAAATATGAAAAATGATATGTTAACTAATGTTTTAGGACAAGATGACGTAGTAAGGAAATCAAGAAACGTAATGGAATACATCTGTAGTATTTTAGGACAAACTATGGGACCATACGGAAAGAATATTATTCTTCAAGATCAGCAGTTACAGCATTTTTGCTCTAAAGATGGTTATACAGTTTTGAATAGAATTTCCATAAAAGGTGAATTTGAAAGAACCATTCTTGATTTTATTAAGAAAGTTTCTGGAAAATTAAATAGAACAGTAGGTGATGGTACTACTACTGCTACTGTTGTTTCTACATGTTTGTATAATAATTTACTTAGCTGGTCTGATGAGTTTAAAATCCCCACTAATGATATCATTAGAGAATTAGACCTTTTAAAAAATCTAATTATCGACAGACTAGTAGAATCTAGTACAAAGATCGACGAAGATAATTTTAATGATATGGTCTTCAAGATCGCTAAGGTTTCCGGAAATAATGATGAATCAATTGCTAAAATCGTTTTAGACGCTTATACCGAAGTGAATAATGGTATGGTACAGGTTAAATTAGGAAATTCTAGTACAGACAAAATTTCTTTTTCCAGTGGCATTGAACATTTCCGTGGTTTAATTAGACCAGAATTTATCAATAATGGTGAGAAGCAATCTTTCGATGCTGCTGGCAATGTAGAAGTATTTATGTCAGATACAATGTTGACATCAGAAGATATTAAAGCATTTAGTCAAATTTTACAACAAAGCATAGTTGTAAATGGAGCAGCATTAGTAATATGTGCTCCAGGATTTGATGACCACTTTATTAACTTTCTAGTTAGTAACATGATAGCTCAATCTAAAAAAGGAGTTCCATTTCCAGTTTGTCCAGTAGAAGTTACAACTAATAGTGCTGATAAACTTGAGCATTTTAATGATATTTCTACATTATCTAATTGTAGTGTATTTCTAAGAAGTACTTATAAAAGTTTACAAAATTTTATCGCCTCTGGAGAAAATTACTCGTTAGGTAACATTGATGAAATAACTGTAGGGGAACGTAAGACTGTTTTTTCAGGAATGAGTAAGAAAGCTAATGTAGAAAGTCGCATTAAAAGAATTAATAATGAGATTGATAGATTAGAGAATATTGAAGATCATATTGACAGATCATTAGACATTAGTAAATTACGAACTCGTGTAAATAATTTAGATATCAAAGGAATGGCAACAATTCATGTAGGAGGTGTCACTGAGCAAGAGCGTAAGACACGTTTCTTCTTAATGGAAGATGCTATTTATGCTGTTAGGTCAGCGCTTAAGCATGGTTTTGTAAATGGGTGTTCAATGTCTATTCCTTTTATTGTTAATGACCTTTTATCAGATGAAACACTTACAGATGAACAATATACCCTTCTTGATAATATTTCTATAGCGTTTGTTAATGCATATGAAACAGTATTATCTAATGGGATTAGTAGCGGTGTTAGAGTCAATGATATTATTACTAAGTGTTATAATACTGATATGATTTATAATCTTATTACACAAGATTATGAAAAAGCACATAATTGTTCAGTAATTAACTCAGTAGAAACCGATATTGAAGTACTTAATACTGCTGTTAGTATTATTGGTTTACTTATTACCTCTAGTTCTTTTATTTCTTCAGCTACCTTCTTTGAGAATGACGAGTAAAGTATGAAAACAACTCTTCAACAACTAATCAAAAATCCTTCTGGTTCTGGAACTGCATATATGGCTTCCAGAAAAAATATTATAGAAAATTTAGATTATCATTATGAGAAGTTAGTTGATAATAAAAAGTTTAGATATCAAGTATACTCTAAAGATGAAGTTACTATTTTTCATATTCAAGTTCCTTCAGAAACATTGGAAAAGCCATTTTATTTTGATGTGGTATTAGAAGTAGACTCTTCTTCTGAAACTGCTAAAACTATTTTAAATGCTCCTTTAAAGATTTTTTCAAATAGTCCTGCATTTATTTTTAACTACGCTTTTGTCGCTAGAAAAGAAGAAATGTTAATAGAATGGCTTAGTAAAAAAATAAATAAAAAAGCTTTAACATTAAATCCTGATGTAAAGAATCCTCCTGAAGTAATGGGATTTGAAAAATCTATTTATTTTGCTATTAAATATGTAATTAATAATAAGCTTTTCTCTAGAGAAACTGTTGAACCTGAAAAGTTAAATAAGAAAGAGATTCTTTCTGTTATTGACTCAGATAGTGATATATTAACTCTTTATACTCGTGCTAAGAAAGCAGAAGCTCTTAAACGTAAAAAACAAAAGTTAAAAGATAAAGAAGCTAAAGAAAAGAAAGCAAAAAATTCTAAACCATCAACTAAATCTACTTCTAAAACAGTTAAACGATCATCTTCTACAATAAAGACAAAAAGTCCAAAGAAGGTGAAATCTACATTAAAATCTACAAGAAAAAAATAACATTAATGGAGTCTTTATATAATATATAAAGACTCCATTTTTTATTTGCATTTTTAAATAAATATTATAAAGGTGAAGACAACATATTTTATTTAGACACATTTCTTATAGGAGCGCTATGGATGTCAGATGATATTATTTCTTGTAACTTTGATCTGAAAGGTAAACAGATCGTAATTAAATTTGATGAGTATTTTGAATTAGATACTGACGAATTTAATACGTTTAACCTTTCTCGTAAAAGAACGTACACTAATCCTAAAAAGCAAACTGGAAAGATTCTTGAAGATGCTTTAAAAGTTGTTTTTGAAAGTAAGTATGATGATATTCCTTACAAGTATTATGAAATCAGATCAGGTATGTGTGATGAAGATTTTAATAGAGAAAATCTAATAGAAGAATCTTCTGAGCTTATTAAACTATGTTTTGAAAAAGTATCGAATCATATCGAAAAAGTTTATGTTCCAGAAAAAGAAGTAATAAGTAAAAGAGGTAAACCAAAAAAGATTAATACAGAACTTCAGTTTACTGATGTTCATGCAAAGATGATTATTAAATCATCAATGCTTATGAAAGTCATGATGCCAATCATCACTGAATTTCTTAAAAGAAAGAATATTAAGAAAGATGATGAATTATTTTTAAGTATTTCAGACATCTGTTTTAATACTGTTACCGGAGATGAATGCGTTCTTAAAGATAAAATTTTTAAAATTATTAATTCACGAGTAGAGTCAACTTTATACAGTAATAAGGTTATTTGGAATCTACTCTCAACTATGTCAATTACGCCAACTTCAACTATACGAGAATTTCAAAGAAAAGTTTATATTGATATTATTCCTAAGTTGAGTCACGAAAGACATATTATCTCATTTCTTCATGCATCGCTTAAAATGATGATTGATCATCAGTTTAAGTGTAATTTCCCGATTAGTTATTCTCCAGTTAACCTTCATGAAATAACTGATTCATCTAGTGACAAATTAACAAATTTTGAAAGAATGGAGTACCATCTAAAAAGAACAGATGAAACAAAAGGGATCATGACAGATATGATCTTGAAACAACTTCTTAATAATATTTTATCGAATCCATCAATTAAAATAACAAAGAATGAAGTTGAATATTATAAAGAACACTTTCAGATAAATTCAGTTCAAATGAACCTAATGTTTCTTTTCTATACCAATTACACA
>Ga0193964_1001277_pt1 | contig 11173 bp, 11 predicted proteins | sample FB_7_MG_FD_140323 | JGI IMG/M metagenome (GOLD analysis project Ga0193964, IMG submission 140323) | Microbial mat bacterial communities from the Broadkill River, Lewes, Delaware, United States - FB_7_MG | ecosystem: Environmental > Aquatic > Freshwater > River > Microbial mats | place: USA...
AACTCTGTTGATTTTCAAGAATATATGGTTATGCCAGTTGGTTTTGAAAACTTCAAAGAGGGTTTAAGAGCTTCAGCTGAAGTTTATCACAACCTTAAAAAAATTATTGATGGTATGGGTGAGTCTACAGCTGTTGGTGATGAGGGTGGATTCGCTCCAAACTTAAAATCAAACGAAGAACCTATTACAGTTATCATGGAAGCTATCGAAAAAGCTGGTTATAAACCAGGAGAACAAATTTGTATCGCTTTAGATGTTGCTGCTTCTGAACTAGTAAACGACAAAGGTCTTTACGTACTTAAATCAGAAAATAGAGAGTTAACATCTACTGAATTAGCTGACTATTATGTTGATTTATGTGCTAAATACCCTATTATCTCAATTGAAGATGGTCTAAGTGAAGATGACTGGGATGGTTGGAAAATCTTAACAGAAAAACTAGGTGATAAAGTACAATTAGTTGGTGATGATTTATTTGTTACTAATGCAAACATTTTAAATGAAGGTATCCAAAAAGGTATCGCTAACTCAATTTTAATTAAACCAAATCAAATTGGTTCAGTAAGTGAAACAATGCTTACAATTAGACTTGCACAAAGAAATAACTATAACTGTGTTATGTCTCATAGATCAGGTGAATCTGAAGATACATTTATAGCAGACTTTGCAGTTGCTTTAAACTGTGGTCAAATCAAAACAGGATCAACAGCTAGAAGTGATAGAATCGCTAAATACAATAGACTTTTAGAAATTGGTACAGAAATAGGTTACTCTGAGTACCTTGGAAAGCAACCTTTTTCAAAAAAGTAACATAACTTTCTTATGTTAGAGATGTTAAACAACAACAAGCAGTTTATATTCGTATCAACTGCTCTAGTTGTTATAACATTTGTTTTGGCATATTATATTTCTCACTTGCTTTTTTATGGAAATAACTCATATGAAGTGTATACTCACCTCAAAAATAAAAAAGTAACATTACAAAAAAATATCCACCGTTTGCAAATAGAAAATGCAACACTACAAAAAAAATATTTTGAATTAAAAAACTTGGAGCCTGAAGAATTATGAAAATTATTTCACTATCAATATTAAGTATCGCATTAAGTGCATCATTATTTGCAAGAGAAAATCCTTTTGAACCTACAGATCACTTTTTAGAACAAAAAGAGATGATAATTCAAGCAAATGAAAGAGAAAGACTTCAACAAGAACAAGAAGAGATCAATAGAAAAGCAAAAGAATTAGAAGCTAATAAAACAGCTGAAATGATGACAAAAAAAGAAGTTAAAACTATTAAAATACAATCTGCTCCAAAAGCAGAAACTATGATGAAAAAGAAAGCATACGTTCCTCAAATCAAAGAGAATTTTAAGGTTTTACCATTTGTTAAAATAAATGTTGTTAATGACTTACTTACGATTAAAGTTGATACTAAGTACAAACTTTTAAATCAAGATATACTTACTCCTGCAAAAAAGTTAATATTTGATTTTGAAGGAAAAGTAAGTTTTTATACTGTAAGAAAAGATATCATCAGTGAAAGTTTTAAATCTTTTGCAGTTGGAACACATATGGAAGAAGGTTATTTTAGAGTAGTAATCGATTTACCGGAAGATATCATAAACTATATAGAAAAAATCGATACAAATAAAGGTATCATCACAATACAAAAAAAATAAAACAATTACTAATTGTTTTATTTCATTCTTACTTCTTTATTTAAAGAATAGCCCATCCCCTTAACTATAACAATACTCTCATAAGGGATCTTTTTTCTCAATCTTTTTATCATCGCCCTAATATTTACTAAAGTAGTATTTTCGCCTTCCCAAACATACTCTTCAAGTTCACTATATGTTGCAACATGATGTAAGTTTTTTGCAAAAAGCTCTAAAAACAATATCTCTTTTTTTGTAAGTTCTATCTCAATATTTGATTTATACAAAATATGTTTTTTACAATCATATCTATGAATATCATCAAATTGTATAAAGTTTTTTTCTATTATTGAAAGTTTTTTAACCTTCTGAATCAGCTCAAAAATATAAAAAGGTTTTTTCAAATAATCGTCACACCCCAACTCATAAGATAATTTAACTTTTTCTAAATCATGATTTGAACTAATAATTATCACAGGTGCATTTTTATTATTTATACGTATCGCTTCTAAGATAGAGATACCATCTAAATTTGGTACATTTATATCCAGTATAAAACATGAATAACCATTAGATAAGACTTCTACTACATTATCTCCATCATCATAACAATCAACACTATACGACTCCAATTCTAATGCTTGTTTAATAACATTTGATAATCTTTTATTATCTTCTAAAACCAATATTTTCATGATTTTTGATCCAGACGAATGATAAATTTAGCACCATGTACACTGTTTTTAACACTGATATTTCCACCCATTTTATCTTCTATAATCATTTTTGACATATAAAGCCCTATTCCGTGTCCCTCTTTTTTTGTAGTAAAATATGGTTTAAAAATTTTATTTTGATTGATTTCTGATATTCCACCTGCATTATCTTCAATTTCTATATATAGAAAAGTTTTTTTATTTAATAGTTTGATTTTTATTTCTCTATTTTTATAATCGACATTTAAAAGCTGTTCTTTTGCATTGTTTACAATATTTAAAAATGATTGCATAAATTCATTTTTATACCCCAATATTTCACAATTTGTATTTGTTTCGATATTGACACTTATATTTATATTATTATATTTTAGGTTATGTGATACTATTTCAAGCATCTCTTTAATTGCAATATCGACAAAGAAATTATTTTTACTATTAGAGGGGAGTATAAATGTTTGAAAATTATTTATAGTATCTGTCATATAATGTACTTGTGTCATTATATCACTGACAAAACTTTCATCTTCTTTTAATTCTTTATTATGTGCTTTATTCGAATAAAAAATCTCTTGTGCAATTGCTGTGATTTCTACAAGTGGAGATTTCCACTGATGAGCAATAGACGAGAAAGTCTCCCCTATCTCTGCTAACTTACTTTGCTGAATGATAAACTGTCTATCACGTTCTTTTTGTAACTCTACTTTTCTTTGATTTGTTATATCTGTAAATATCGTTACAAAACCTTGCATATCCGATATTTTATCATCAAATTTTTCTTGTTTTACTAAAAAAATTCTTTTTCTATTCTCTCTATCATAATGATTAAATTCATAGTTTTTATTTTCTTGATAATCTGATAAAATTTCTAAAATTTCATTTACATTTTTATTTTTTGTAAAATATGATAATTTTTTACCATATATATCGTCTGCTTCTATATTTATAATAGAGCAAAATATTTTATTAAAATTAACAATAATTCCATTTTTATCTTGCCAAAAAATTGGACTATCGATTGCATTTAATAGCACTTTATCAAAATAAATTCTTTCTCTTAATTTCACTTCAACTATTTTTCTTTTATATATGTTATAAATAAGCCCAATTAGTAATAGTAAGAATAACGGTGATATTCTAAAAATAATCTCTATAATATCCCTATATTTATCAAAAAATGTTTCTCTTTTGTTTACTATTTTATATTCTTGACTAATAGCCATGGCAGGCAAAATAAACTCTTCTAGTTTTTTTGCATCTAATTGCAATTCAAAATCATTTGATACTAATATTTGGGGATGTGAACTTTCTAATAAAGATAAAGCAATTTTTGCAGAACTATTACCAAGCTTTTTTAAGTCTATAATTTTTCCGCCAGTTGCCCCTTTTTCCATAAAAAGCGAATCAGTAACATATACAGGTATTTTTGCATTTTTAATAAAACTTGCTATTTCAGAATTTTTATTTAATTTGCCATTTTTGTTTTTATAGAAGCGGATAAATAAAATAGCACTATTTTTAATTTTTTCATCAAACATAGTGATAAGATCATTTAAACTATCTTCTTGTAAATATATCATCTCATAATCATTGTGAGAGTTTTTTATCAGTTTTAAAATTTGCGGTTGGGTATGTGAACCATTAATACTTTTATCATTTACAATATAGATCTTTTTTAGAGAAGGAGAAAGTGTTTTCATTAACTTTACATTGGACTCTAAATCTCGTTTTTCTAGTATAACAGATATCTTATTTTCTAAATTATAATGTTTAGCTTTTTTCTTAGAATATTTTTCTAATCCTATAGCCAGTATTTTTTCATTTGTAAATAACTCACTATAGTTTTCTAAAACAAAATCGTATGCAAATCTATCTACAGCTATCACTAAGTCATATTTTCTACTTTCTAATTGAACATGGTAAAGTTTTTTTAATGTTTGATAATACTCTTTTGAGGTGATTCTTTTTGAATCCATATATAAAATATTTGTATTTATATCTTTATATTTATACAAAGACTCTTCCAATCCACTTATAATATTATCGCTCCATTCATAACCTTTATGATATGAATTAATAATCAATACTGAACTACTTGCAAATAAGAATGAGTGAAATAATAGAAATAAAATTAGTTTTTTCATAAATATAATTATAGTCTATTTTACTAAAAAAAATGGTACCAAATATATTGATACCATTTCATCTCTAGAAATTTTAATAAAATTAAAGGATAACTATTCCTAATAATACTAATGAACCTAAATAGATTGCTCCAAAAATCAAGCCCAATCTCCACCATGTTGATTGAGAGATATACCCTGCTCCATACCAAATAGGTGATGGTCCTGTCGCATATGGTGTTATAATTCCCATAAGACCTAATGACCCTACAAATAATATAGCTAAAGGTTGTATCATATCTAAAGGCACCAAATTTACAGCTATTCCTAAAAATAAAGGTAATAAAGCAACTACATGTGCAGTTACACTTGCAAATAAATAATGGAATAAGAAAAATAAAACTAATAATATAAGTGATATACTAATAGGATCTAACCCAGCTAACCATGTAGAGATTAATCCAGCTGCCCATTCCAAATAACCAACTTTTTTTAATCCACTTGCCATTGCAACTAAAGTAGCAAACCAAATAAATACATTGATTGCAGCTTTATTAGTGATAACATCTTCCCACGAGATTACATTAGTAAGAACCAATAAACATAATACTAAAAGTGCTGCTATTGTTCCATTTACACCGATTTGTTTTCCAAAAATCCATAACACTAATGCTAAAAAACCTAAGCCTAACATAGTAAGTTCTTTTTTAGTAATTTTACCCATAAGTGATAATTCTTTTGCTGCCCAAATAGGAGCTTCAGGAGAATTTTTTTGTTCTGGTGGATATACAATATATGCAATTAATGGCACAAGTAAAAATAATGGTATCATAATTACAGATAATGTACTAAACCACTCTCCCCAAGATATAACAACCCCTGCACTTTTTTCCACTAATGAAACTGCAAGTAAATTAGGTGCAAGAGCTGTTAAAAACATAGAACTAGTTACACAAGTAGCGGCTATAGCTACCCATGAAATATAAGCTCCTAATTTTCTTGGCTCATTTTCTGGTGTAGAATTAAACATTTGAGGAATATTAATCGCTATTGGAAAAATTGTTCCTGCACTTCTAGCTGTATTTGAAGGCATAAATGGTGATAAAATACCATCTGCAAATGCTACAGCATACCCTAAACCTAAAGAGGTTTTTCCTAAATATTTTACAAGTAAAAGAGCTATTCTTTTTCCAAGACCTGATTTTTTATATCCTAAAGCAAACATAAATGCTGCAAATATTAACCAAATAACACCATTTGAAAATCCACTTAAAGCCCAATCTCGATTAGCTTTGGCAGTTTCTCCTACAAGACCTAGTGTCGCACTCAATGATACTCCAACTAAACCAATAAGAGCTGCTGGAATTGGTTCTAAGATAAGAGCGATTATTACACCTAAAAATATAGCAAAAAAGTATTGCGCGTTTACAGCTAATCCTTCTGGTGTTGGTAATAATGCTATGATTATTGCAACCAAAATAGGTATTGCTATTTTCATATTTTGACTTAACATGATTTCTCCTTTTTTATATACTGTAATAGTAGGAGATATTTGTGGCTTAAACGTGACATTTTATAAAATATAGGTTAAATTTAAAATTTAATGTAAAATATTATGTAAAGAAAGAAGAGTAAGAGTTAGACGACTACTTTTCGCAGTTTTCTAACTCTTTATTTATAAAATCTATTTCACAACCCTCTTTTTGTTCACTAAATGTGAAATCATTTGTTGTAACGTCTGAGATTATAGGCATTTTTTGTTTTGATTCTTTTTCATCAAGATAGTTTGTTATTTCACTTACTCCATTTAAAATCAGTAAGTTGTTTTCATTATTTTTTACAATCATTACAGGTATTTTTGTAATATTTAAAGAGGAAAATAAACCACTATATTTAGTATAATCTTCTTTTTTGTATGAGATAGTATTAGTATCTAAATACTCTTTTACTTTTTTACAGTGTTCACAATTGTCTGATTGTAGAAGCGTGTATTTAGCACTTAAACTTTCATTTGATGTAGTACTAGTATTTAGATCCAATAAACTCATAGAAGCGAAGATAAAAGGGATTACAAAAATTTTAAGACTCTTAGTATCAACTAAAATATAATTGATGATAACCAATAGATAAAAAATAAAACAACTCACACATAAAGTACCACTTTTTAAGAAAAGGTATGTCAATAGTATTGTTTCACAAACCATCACAGCAAATATGGAAAACTTGTAAAACTCTTTTAATGTAGATGAATCATTCTTTAATATTTTTAATCCATTCAATAATAAAACACCAAAAGATATAATAGCTAAACCATATAATTCTGTTTGCTCAATATTTAATAAACTTTTACTTACTTCACACCCTTCGCTTTTACACCATGATGAACCTATCATTATCAAATATAAGTTGATAAAGAGATATGATAATATTATCATCGGCATAAAACGATATGACAGATGATTTTTTGTTTTAATATTCATGTTTTACTTTTGTTTCCTCTCTTGGTACTAGACGTATAAAAATCATACATAAGATCACTTCAAATATAGCACTTAAAATAAAAGCATAATAATAGAATTCACTAATACTATGATTGTGTAATGCTAGTGTAGCAACTGCGATGATTAAAGTTAATGGCATAGAGTGTGAAAGAGCTAACAAAGTAGCACCTTTAAGACCTATATCTTTTATAAAAACCATAGAACTTACAAAACGAATTAAGATCATTCCAAATGTTATAAGTAATGCAGTTGTGATTAGGTTTGGTAAAAATAAAGATTTTAACTCAAATGATGTTCCAATCCAAACAAAAAATATAGGTACAAGCCACCCAAAACCAAAATGCTCTAACTTATGAGGTAACTGCTTATTGTGTTCAAAAAATGTAGTAATAAATACACCAGCTATAAAAGCCCCAAGAACAACTTCAAGATGAAGGTATAACATAACAGCAATCATAAGAAAAAAGATACTCATAGACACTCTAATATCTTGTTCCTGATTACCATCTTTTGGCATAAGATATGTTTTGAGTTCTGGATTCCACCAAATAAGGTTGTGGAAAAAATAATATAAAGCAATCATCACAACAAATACAACTGCCAAAGAAAATAAACTCTCATAAAATTCTGTACCCAAGCCATACTCTAGACCAGCACTCACAGCAGCAAGTACAATAATAGAGATGATTTCACCAATCAACCCTACAGTAAATGCTATATTTATCCATGGAGCATCCCCATACTCTTTTTTTAATACTGCTAAAAGTCCAATAGATATAAGTGGTAATATAACTATAAAGATATTTGAAAGACTAAAACTCCATGTAAAAACTGCCGCAAAAACATATAATAATGTTGAATAAATCAACCCTTTTTTAAGTAAAGAAGGAGATACTTTAAGAAGTTTTTTCAAGTCAACTTCAAGTCCAGCTAAAAACATCAAATACAAAAATCCAAGCTCTGCTACAAGTGTAAAAATGTAATTTTCTTGTATAACAGCTATAGAAACAGCCACAGAACCCAAAAATATCTCTATGGGAATAACTGGGATACGTGTTATTTTAGATAATAAAGGTGATGAAAATATTATTAACGATAATGTTATTATTATTGAGACTTCATTACTCATCAAAAATCTTTATATTTTATTTGTCACATGTTTGAGCTATAGTATAGCCCATTGACTCTAGTGCTTGAATATCTTTTGAAGCTTGATTTCCTGTAGTAGTAAGATAATCACCAATTACAATTGCATTTGCTCCATGATCAAAAACTTGATACTGATCTTCACCAAACATTATTTCTCTTCCACCTGCTACCATAATTTTATGTGCATTTGGTATCATTTTTCTAGCTAACTCAACCAGTTCAAATGCCTGCTCTTTTGTTACACTATTTGATACTATTGGTAAAGCTTCATTTGGATGAAAAAAGTTAATTGGAACATTCATAGGTTCTAAAGAAGCTAAAGCTTCAAGCATAGAGATACGATCTTCTTGTGTTTCTCCTAATCCAAAAATACCACCACTAACAAGTTTTAGACCTGCTTCTTTTGCATTGAGACATGTTTGATATCTTTCATCCCAAGTATGTGTAGACACTATAGTTGGATAAAAATCTCTTGATGTTTCTAAGTTATGATTATAGTTATCTACTCCAGCTTTTTTTAACTCTTGTAGTTGTTCTAATGAAGCTGTTCCATTACAGGCAATAAGTTTTAAACCTAAATTTTCTTTTTTTACTGCACGTGCTGCTTCACAAACAAATTTTAATCTTTTATCAGTGAGACCTTTTCCTGCTGTTACTAAACAAAAACCTATCGCTTTATTTTCTTTTGCTTTTTTTGCTTCTTCTACTATAGTTTCTATTGCTTTTGTTTTATATCTTGCAATATCTGCTTGGTACTTTACACTTTGTGTACAAAATTTACAGTCTTCATTACATGTACCACTTTCTATATTACAAATTGCGCATAAATATATTTTTTTGTCTATCATTATTTTCCTACTTTTCTATTATATTCGTATATTTTTGTTTCCCAGCTTGTATCTTCTGGTTTTTTAAAATTGTATTCTACTTTATAGCTATCGTCATTTATGTGTAGTAAAACACACTCCGTTAAATTTTTTTCTCTTGCACATATTTCACCTGGATTTAAAAATAAAGTATCATTAATAAATTCTGTTTTAAAAATATGTGTATGTCCATAGATTACTATATCACTGTCGGGTGTTAGATGATTTGGGATATGCATAAGTTTATATTTTGATTCTTTGATTTTAAAATAATACGGCTCATGATGAATTTTGTAATCATTTTGAAATTTCATCAAACCCCAGTCATTATTTCCAAAAACACTTACGTAAATAAGTCCAGAATTTTTCAATACATCAAGATTTTCTTTGATTTCTAAATCCCCTGCATGCACAATATATTGCGCACCTTTGGACTTTAACATCTCAATTGCTTCTTGTGTTAAATCAACTTTTCGATGTGAATCAGATAACACAGCTACTTTATACAATATAAATTCCTTATATATTTGATATTATTAAGATTATATCAAAGCAATATTAAACTAAAGTATAGTACAAAAAGTAGATAATTAATGTATAATTTTCTCTTGTTTTCTACTTTAATACTAAAATAATCACTATTATAATAGAACAAAATTACGACATTGTTGTAATTAAAATGAAATTAATCTAGATTATACTCTATATAAAAAGGGTTTTTATGGATTGGTTAACACAACATCACATTGCACATAGAGGTTTACATGAAGGGTTTTCAATACCAGAAAACTCCTTACTCTCATTTCAAAAAGCTATAAACAATAATTTTGCCATAGCATTAGAGATACGAATTACGAAAGATAAACAAATAATTGTTTTCCGTGACAAAACATTGTTAAGAGTTTGTGCCATAAATAAAAAAATCTCTACGCTTCCCTACTCTAAAATCAAAAAAATACCACTTTATAATTCAAACCATACTATTCCACTTTTAAAAGATGTATTAAATTTAGTTAACGATCAAGTACCTATTATTATAGAAGTTAAGAACTATAGTGAAGTGGGTCTTTTTGAGACAATTTTAATGAATCAACTAGATCAGTACAAAGGAAGAATTGCCATATGCTCTTCTAATATAGAAGTTATAAAATGGTTTAAAGAATATAGACCTCATATATTAAGAGGTTTTATTTATGGTGATTTACACAAATCTAATATACGCTTTTATAAAACAGTGTTTTTATATAGCCTGCTTAGTTCAGCGCCTGATTTTATCTCTTTAGATTATAAACTCCTCAATACTTTACTTCCTAAAATATGCAGGCTTTTCAATAAACAAGTACTATGCTGGACTGTAAATAATAAGAAAAAAATGAAAAAAGCAAAACAACTCACGCATAACATCATATTTGAGAATATAAAACCTTAGTTTATAATCTCAATATCTACTAACTCTATTCCTACACACTCTTTTTTTGTTAGCTTTCGTGACATCGCATCATCTTCAGCCAATGACAATAAATCAGCAAAATCATTTTTTGAAGCTTCGAACTGATAAAGCTCTTTTTGTGTTTCTATTTTCAGTTTACTATTATCATTTTTAAAATTTAAATCAATATTTCGTATACCTTTAGCAAATTCACTTTTAATCATTTTTGCTACTTTTTCATTTTTAAGTAATTGGTCAATTGTTACTTCTACATTAAAATCTGTTTTACATAATATTTTATAAGTTACCATAATTTTACCATCCATCATCGTTTATCCTTTTCGATATTTATTTTTTAGTATAACAAAAAACAGTGACATTTTACAATTAAATTGCATATTGTAATGTTTTATTTTACAAAAAAACACTCTTTTCTCTTCTTTTCACTTAAAATATTTCGCCATTTTAAAAAACTTTTATTATTTTATTTTTGTTCCAAATATTGGAACAAAATTAGTCTTTTTTATTGACATTTGTTCCAAATATTTGTACAATACACGAATAAATCAAGACAAGGATTCAAATGACAGCACCACAAGTAAAAACAACACCTAGTTTAAGAAAAATGGAAAGCGATTTAGAAGTAAACAAAACTACATTGCATAACTGGAAACAAAACAGACCAAAATTATATGAGTTTATAATAGAGTCTTACCAAGATAGAAAGG
>Ga0193964_1001279_pt1 | contig 11170 bp, 14 predicted proteins | sample FB_7_MG_FD_140323 | JGI IMG/M metagenome (GOLD analysis project Ga0193964, IMG submission 140323) | Microbial mat bacterial communities from the Broadkill River, Lewes, Delaware, United States - FB_7_MG | ecosystem: Environmental > Aquatic > Freshwater > River > Microbial mats | place: USA...
GGTTGTTTTGTTAGATAAAAAATGGGAAAAAATTTTAGCAAAGTTAGAGTTTGCTTTTCAACCAATTGTGAATGTAAAAACAGGAAATTTATTTGCAGTAGAAGCATTATTAAGAAATTATGAGGAAGCTGGTAATTTTCATTCTATATTTAATGTTTTTGATGATGCTTTTCATGAAGGTATTTTATATCAGCTTGATTTATCCTTGCGACAAAAAGCATTAGAAAAGTTTTCAAAATTAAAGATTGAAAATTTGCAGCTTTTTTATAATTTGGATCATAGATTGATGTATATGCCTGATTTTAGTCATGGAAACACTTCCTTGATATTAGAAAGTTTAGGTCTTGATAAAAATTCAATCTGTTTTGAATTAAGTGAACGAGGAACATTACAAGATCCTAGCTCTATTACCACAATGGTCAATAAGTATAAGCAAGAGGGATATGATATTGCTATTGATGATTTTGGTACAGGTATTGCGGGGTTACAGTTACTCTATTATGCTGAAGCAAATTTTATAAAAATAGACAGATTTTTTATTAATAATATTCAAGTAGATGCAAAAAAGCGATTATTTTGTAGTTCAATCATAAATATGGCACACATAATGGGAATGCGAGTAATAGCAGAGGGTATCGAAACAAAAGAAGAGTATTATACATGCAAAGATTTAGGTGTCGATTTATTGCAAGGTTATTTAATACAAAAACCAAAAACAGAACTCTCAAAAATAAAAAGTACTTACGAAGAGATATCTCATCTGTTTAAAAATGATAAAAGATATTCTTCTACAAATCTTTTGGATAAAGGAAAAATAGAGATAATCAAACCTTTACGTAATGATACAAATCTCCATGATTTATTTATCTATTTTAAAGAAAATTCTGAAAACTCTTTTGTGCCAATTGTTGATAATCTCAATAATTTATCTGGAGTTATATATGAAAAAGATATTAAAAAGATCTCATATTCTCAATTTGGAATTGCATTAGCAAAGAATGATAACGATCAAACAAAAATCAAAAGATTTATAGAGCATGTTGTTTCTGCTGAAATTACATGGGGAGTTGATAAGATACTTGAGATTTATAATATGAATAAATTTAATTCAAATGGAATTTATATCACTAAAAATAATAAATATTTTGGATTTTTATCTGTAAATGATCTGTTAGATATCTCATACAATAGAAACTTAGAGATGGCAGAAGATCAAAATCCTTTGAGTAAATTACCAGGAAATAGACGTATAGAAAAATATATGAAAAATGCTTTTAAGTCTGAAGATACAACATATATCGTTTATTTTGATTTTAATGATTTTAAACCTTTTAATGATCATTATGGTTTTCGACAAGGAGATAGAGCTATTTTACTTTTTGCAGGACTTCTTAAAGAGTTATCTACTACAAAATCATTTATAGCACATATAGGTGGAGATGACTTCTTTCTTGGATTTAAAGAGAGTGAATATGAGCATATTTATACTAAAATAGCTGAGATACAATACTCTTTTTATTTAAAAGTACAAGAGTTATATTCAAAAGAGGATCAAAAACAAGGGTATATTAGTGCAAAAGATAGATTTGGAATAGAGCGAAAATTTAATCTTTTGGGTGTGGCATCTGCAATCGTAGGAATTAGTTCAAAAATTGATAAAAATAATTTTGATCATATGATAGGGAAAATAAAAAAAGACTCTAAAAAAATAGAAACACCATTGGGAGTTTCTATTTTATAAAGTGTCAAAGAAGATAGCTTATTTTTTTTCTTGACAGATAAATGTATATTTAACATCTAAAGATTGGGTAAGCCCTTTTTTTATAGGTGTAGTTATAGACGTAGAAGAGTCTTCTTGCATACGGACACTTTTGCGTAACATATATGGTCGAGGTGATGGTTGTTGAAAATTTAAAACATCAATAAGTTCGACTCTACAGTTTCTAAAATATCTATGCAATTCGTGAATATATTCATTTGCATATTGGAAAGAGATCTGTTCAAGCTCTTTACTTTTATCTTTTGCTACAATATTAATTTTATTTTGAGTAAGCTGTATATCTCGTACTTTTTTAACCTTGTCTATAAGATCCTCATAATTTTCTTGATCTTGAAAGGTACATTCAAAAGATACACCACCTTGATAACCATCCCTATGGCGTTCTGAATTTTTATATACATAACGTGGTGAAATTGTGTATTTTCCACCTGTACATATGTCTGATTTTTTTGATAGTCTTATAATTTTGTTAAATGTAGCTTCTATTCTGTGAGAAGTTTTTGCTTTTGATGCTATTCGAAAAGTTGTCTGAAAATTTTCTTGTTCACTTTCGATAGTAAATGTTTTGTTTTTATTGATCTCAATAGCATTTAACGATATGGTGCTTAAAAAAATCAACAGTGTACTTTTTAAAATATTTGTATTTTTATTCATAATATAGTTTCGAAGTTTAGAGCTTTTTTGCATAAACTTCTCGATCTCCTTTTTCTTTTAATGTAATATTCTTTTCAAAATGCATATCTAAATTTGTAAGTATATGTTTAGAAATCTCATTTTTTGGATCTACGGATGCATACACCATTTTTTGTCTGAGTACTTTTTTGGCAAATATTATTTGTGCTTGTGCGACCTCTGTTGCATACCCTTTTTGTCTATACTTTTCAGCGATAATAAAACCAAGCTCATAATGATCTTTTCCTAAAAGCTCATTTTTTAATACACCAGCGATACCAATCAAAATCCCACTCTTTTTTTCAAATAATGGAGCCATACCAACATTTGCATTGTTTTTACAAAAGTTTTGATAAATAAACTTTTTTGTTTCCTCTAAAGTAAAAGTCTTTTGAGGAAATAAATACTGCATCGTTTCTTCATCTGAAAAGATAGTATCGTACAAAATTTGCGAATCTTCTTTTTCTATTGTTTTTAAATAGAGTCTAGTTGTTTCTAATATAATCATTGTTACTCTTATTTTTGTATAAATTTTAGCTGTATTATATCTATATCATGCTAAATAGTTTTTATCTATTTCTAAATACTTCGCCATTTTCAAAAAGTAGCATTGTTTTTTTCTTAGAAAGATTTATATTAAAATCATTTAAAAGAACTTTATTTAATTTTTTCGTAAGTATTTATATATTGTAGAAGAGAGTTAAACTATCTTTTTTAATACTTTAGTGTTGTACTATAAGTGGAAAAGGACTATAATGTTTATGAATAAGTCGTTATATATAAGTAAATTTGTCGTGAAAATTTCACATTAAGTAGAATTTTAATTAGATTCAAACTCTATAAATGATAAAATTCTCTTAATTTAAGTGAAAAGGCTAATTAAATGTTAATAAGATTTATAGTAAATAATACATTATCCTTTGGCGAAGAGCGGGAATTTAATATGTTGCCTATGCCAAGACTAAGAACATTAAAAGAACATAAGTATAATATTAATAATTTTGAAGTTCTAAAATTGTCATCTATTTATGGTGCAAATGGTGCTGGTAAATCAAATATTATCAAATCTTTATTTACTCTACAAGAACTAGTTTCTAAGGAAGAAATTCCAATTAGGTTTTCAGAGCAAGAATTTAAATTTAAAAAAGACAATGAAGAAAAACCGCAAGTTTTTGTAATAGAATTTTTTCAAGAAAATAAATCTTTTTTATATGGACTAGAGATTTTAAATAATACTGTTATAACAGAAGAACTATACTTATCTGGTTTAGGTCAAATAGATGACAAACTACTATTTGAAAGAAAAACAGATGAAAAAACAAAAGAAACGACATTAACTTCTGATTTATTAGAAAGAGATGCTGAAAGTCGTACTTTAAAAAAAGTTATAGAAAAGAATTTAACTAAATACAATAAAAGTATTTTTAAGCTATTAACAACTCTTGATAATCCAAATTTACAAGAAATTAATATTGCATTAAATTGGTTTGAAGATACTCTTCAAATTGTTACACCAAATGCAAAACCAAGTGCATTGGCTCACAAAATAGATACGGATAAAAACTTCAAAATATATACAGAAGATTTAATGAAATCATTTCATATTGGTATAGATAGTATTCAAACACAGAGAAAGACAGTAGAAGAATTTTTTGGTGAAGATGATATCAATCAAATAAAAGAACTAAAACAAAAGATAGAAGATTCACAAAAAAAAATGATGAGTCTTATAAGTAATAATTCAGAAGAACTAGTTATTGTAAAAGAAGATAATAAGTTTTATGTAAAAGAACTACAAATTGAACATAGAGGGAAAGATAATATTAAAAAAATGTTTGATTTAGATGAAGAATCAGATGGTACTGTAAGACTATTAGATTTTACTCCAGCATTTCAAGACCTTGCTAGCAATAGAAGAGTTTATTTAATAGATGAAATAGAAAGAAGCATACACCCCCTTTTAATAAAAGAACTTGTAAGAAAATTTTCTCAGGATGATAAATCTAATGGACAATTAATTTTTACGACTCATGAATCAAATTTGCTAGATCAAAGTATTTTTAGACAAGATGAAATTTGGTTCGCAGAAAAAGATAAGAATGGATGTACAGATTTATATTCACTAAGCGATTATAAAGAACATAACACAATAGATATAAGAAAAGGATATTTAACAGGAAGATATGGTTCAATACCATTTCTTGGTAATTTAAAAGATTTAAATTGGCATAACTATGATATTGACTAGAAGAAAACTATATACTAGAGAAGAACCAAGTAGAGATGCAAAATATACTGTGAAGGTAAAAAAAGAGAAGCACAATATTTTAATTATTTTGCTGAGATTAGTTCTAAAATTAGGTTAGAGATTGAAGCACCTGAACAGCATGATAATACTTCACCTTTAGGTTTATATCAAAAGGCAGTTAATCAAATAATTAAATCAACTGAAAATACTAATCCAAAATATGAATTAACAAATAATGATGAAGTTTGGTTTGTAATTGATACAGATGAATGGGGGAAGTTTGATTGATGATTTAAGGAAAAATTGTAATGAACAAACAAATTGGCTCATTGCTCAAAGCAATCCATGTTTTGAAGTATGGCTTTTATATCATAAATTCAAATTTGAAGAATTTGATAATATGGAAACACCAACAGGATGGAAGCAATATTTAAATCAAAAAATTGTAGGTGGTTTTGATAGTAAAAAGTATCCAGTTTTTATTGATAATGCAATTAAAAATGCAAAATTGAAATTTGAAGAAAATATAGCTATTGGTTCAACTGAAGTATTCAAATTAGCAGAAAGTTTTTATCCACTTGTAGAAGATAAAATAAAAGATGCATTAGAGAAAATAGATAGTATATAATAAGTCGTAGAAATTGAACAAGGCTATAGTGCAAAAATAATAAGCTTTTTTCGTATAAAGTTAGTTGATTAAAAGAACAGTTTTTTACTGAGTTATCTCGCCTAGTCATTTAATTTAGTCGTTATATAAAAGGAAGACAATGAACATTTTAAAAATAATACTTCTTATAAGTTTTATATTTACTTTAGGATTATCAAATGACAAAGAATCAGAAAATATTTTTAAAAAAACAAAAATTACTGGAACTATAATTATATCATCACTAAAAGGCAATAAAGAATATATATACAATAATTCAAGAGCTATAAAAAGATATATTCCAGCATCAACCTTTAAAATACCAAATTCACTTATTGCATTAGAAGAAAGAGCAATCGAAGATGAATATGAAATAATAAAATGGGATGGCAAAAAAAGGTTTTATGAACCATGGAATAAAGACCAAACTTTACAAAGTGCAATTTTAATATCTTGTGTTTGGTGCTATCAAAAACTAGCAAAAAAGATAGGAAATGATAAATATTTATACTATTTGAATAAATTAAATTATGGTAATGAAAAAACTGGTTTAGATGTATCTACTTTTTGGTTAGAAGGTGATATAAAAATATCAGCAGTTGAACAAATAAATTTTCTAAAGAAATTATATAAAAATGATTTACCATTTAAACAAAAGTACATTGATATTACAAAAAAGATATTAACAGTTAAAACAACAAAAGACTATATCATTAAAGCTAAGTCTGGCTGGTCAGGTAAAATTGGATGGTACATAGGTTATGTTGAGACTAAAAACGATATTTGGTTTTTTGCATTAAATGCTGATATTAAAAAAGAAGAATTAAAATATAGAAAACAAATCGTAATGGAAGTTTTGAAAATAAAGAATATTGTCGGATAAGAACCCCACCTCACGATGAGATTCTCTCCTAAGAACCGTGCTTGCGACGTTCATCGCACACGGCTCAAGTATTAAGAGCAAAAAGGTTTATGAATTATTTGGTATTTTAGACCATCTTTGTAAGAAATAGTTATCATAGGTGCTATCAAATGAGTTAGCTTTAGATTGTATCTTTACAAAATATTGATCGGTCGTTATCATAGAAATTATGTTTTCCATTTAATACCAAATTAAATCTAAATTTGATACAATAATTTATCTTAATTAAAAAGGGTGATTAAATGTATTTAAGTCAAGATATAAAACCAATTAGTTATTTAAAAGCAAAAACGGCTGATGTAATAAATAATGTGAATGAAAATCAAAGAACGATAATAATAACTCAAAACGGAGAAGCAAAAGCAGTTGTTCAAGATATTAAAAGTTATGAAAATTTACAAAATTCTTTAAATTTATTAAAATTAATTGTTCAAAGTGAAAATGATATTGAAAAAAATAATGTGATTGAACAAAAAGAGATGTTTGATAATTTAGAAACAAAACTATTTAGTTAAAATTAAATGAAAAAATTTGAAGTTATTTGGACAAAAAGTGCCCAATTTGATTTAGAGTTAATTATTGAATATATAAAAATGAATAGTTTAAATAATGCAAAGAAAATTTTCTTAGAAATTAAAGAAGAGTGTAATAATTTATATTTTTTTCCAGAGAGAAAAAGAATTGTACCAGAATTACAACAAATTGGTATTTTAAAATATAGAGAACTGATTCATAAAAGATGGAGAATAATATATAAAATTGATGATACAAAAATTACTATTTTGATAGTAATAGATTCAAGTAGGAATTTAGAAGATATATTATTTCAAAGATTACTAAAATGAAAGATATTATAAAATTAAACTGTGATATGGGTGAGAGTTTTGGTATATACAAGATGGGATTTGATGAGCAGATTATACCATTTGTTGATATGGCAAATCTTGCTTGTGGGTTTCATAGTGGTGATGCAGATACGATGAATAGTTCTGTTGCATTGGCGAAACAATATGATAAAATGATAGGTGCACATCCATCTTATCAAGATTTGGTAGGATTTGGGAGACGGACTATGCACTGTAGCTCTTCTGAAATCACTTCTAAAGTTTTATATCAGATAGGGGCATTGAGTGCATTTTGTCAAGTGCATACAACAAAAATATCTTATGTCAAACCACATGGGGCATTGTACAATGATATGATGAAAGATGAAAAAATATTTCGAGCTATTTTGGAGGCTCTTTCTTCTTTTGATAAAACTTTAAAACTGATGATATTATCAACACCAAACAATAGCACATTTGAAAATATAGCTTTTGAGTATGATATAAAACTTATATATGAAGTGTTTGCAGATAGAAACTACAATGATGATGGAAGTTTGGTATCTCGATCTGATACAAATGCAGTTATTCATGATGTGGAACTGGTCAAAGAAAGAATCTCTACTTTACAAAAAGATGGATATTTTACTAGTATCAATGGTGAAAAACTGTATATACAAGCAGATACTTTATGTGTACATGGTGATAATGAAAACGCATTGGAATTTATCAAACTTTTACGAAATTTATTGAAGAGATAGAGTAAAATATGAGATTTAAAATAGCTTCGGTTGATTCGCTTATTATATACTTTGGGGATGAGATAAGTGCCGATGTTTCATCTAAGGTAAAACAAGCGTATAAAAGTATACAAAGTTTGGATATAGATGGATTGATAGAGATTATCCCTTCTTATAGTTCGATATTTATCACTTATGATATATTTACTTATGATTATAACTCTTTAAAAGAAAAGCTTCAAAACTCTATTGATTTTACTAAAGATACAGTAGAAGATGAAAAAATTATAACTATTGATGTCTATTATGGGGTAGATGTTGGATTTGATTTACAGTATATGTCAGAAAAAAAATCTTTGAGTATAGAAAAGATTATAAAGTTACATTCACAAAAATACTATGATGTATATGCGATAGGATTTTTACCTGCTTTTGCATATCTTGCAAGTGTAGATGAAAAGATAGCGATGAGTAGACTCTCAACTCCACGCAAAATTATACCAAAAGGCTCAGTGGCTATAGCAGATACACAAACAGCGGTGTATCCACAAGACTCCCCTGGAGGATGGAATATCATCGGTCGTACTGTGATGGAACTTTTTGATAAAAACTTAAAAATATTATCCCCTTTAGCTATAGGATATAAAGTGAAGTTCAATGCTATCTCAAAAGAACAGTATATCAAGCAAGGTGGAAAGATATGAGTTTGGAAGTATTAAATACACAAATATTTACTTTAGTTCAGGATAAGGGTCGTTTTTCTTATGGTGCTATAGGGGTGACTAGCTCAGGTGTGATGGATGAATATGCTTATCTTATACTCAATAAACTTCTGGATAATCCAAAAGATACAAATGTTTTAGAAATATCATTTTCAAACAATAGTTTTAAAGTAGATAAAAATACTATGATAGCTATCACAGGAGCATATTGTGAATTTTCGATCAATGATATAGCCTTGTCTACTTGGCAAACTTATAAGGTAAAAGTAGGGGATGTTTTAAAAATAGGAAAAATTACAAATGGTACAAAAGTATATCTTGGGGTAAAAGATGGTTTTGATATCAAAAAAGAGTTTGGAAGCAACTCTACAACTCTCAAAGAAAATCTTGGTGGACTAGATGGTGATAAACTTAAAAAAGGGGATCTACTAAAATATAGAGAGTTTTTAGATGAGGGTATTGCAAATAAACGACTTCAAAGTAGATATTTACCAAAATATGATGATAAATTAACATTAAGAGTCATACTTTCTTATCAAGATGATTTTTTTAAACAAGAAGAACAAGATAAATTTTTTTCAAATACATATACCATCACAAATGAATTTAATAGAATGGGATGTAAGCTCAAAGGTGAAGCTATCAAGTGTGATCGAGATGGTATCATCTCAGAGGGGATAGCATTTGGGGCTATTCAGATACCACAAGATGGTCAACCTATTATATTACTCAAAGAGAGACAAACTATCGGTGGATACCCAAAAATAGGCTCTGTACTCAGTATAGACTGTTTTAAACTTTCTCAATGTAAAGTCAATACAAAGATTAACTTTGTTGAGGTATCTTTGGAAGAGGGTCAAGAGAAAATCAGAGAGTTTTATGGGAGTTTGTTATAATAAAAGATACGATAAAACTATTCTGTGATGGTAGTGTAAATCCTCAGAAAAAGATAGGTTTTGGTTCTTATTTTTTATATCGTGAGATGGATACTCTAACAGTAGCAAAAGACAATATACAAACGAAAAGATTTGAAGATACTTCATCTACAAAGTTAGAGTTAGAGGTGTTACTTTGGGCATTGGAAGATAGAGAACTTATTGGAAAAAATATTATTGTATATACAGACTGTCAAAATATCTTGGGACTTGAAAATAGAAGAGAAAAGTTAGAAACGAATGAATATAAAACTTCAAGTGGAAAGATACTTAAAAACCATCTTTTATATAAACAATTTTATCAAAAAATAGATGAGGTAAATTGTACCTTTATAAAAGTAAAAGGGCATAAACCATCAGATGAAAAAGATATGATAGATAAGTTGTTTACTTTGGTGGATAAGGGGTCTAGGAATGTATTAAGAGATTTTTTTGAAAAGTAGGGCATTTACACTGTTTGAAGTACTTATCTCATTGGTGATACTAAGTGTTATGCTCCTTGCCTTAAGTAGAATATTTGTAAGAGATGATACTATTGAAATTTATTATGAACTACAAAAAATCGAAAATACCTATATTGAGTCAAAAACTATTATGAGTACTGAAAATATAAAGTTAAATCATAATTAGTTATACTTTCGCCCATGAAAAGAATATAATCTGCTACTATTCAAATCTCCAATATCAATATGAATAAAGGAAAAAATATGATAAATAGAATAAAATTAATAATTTTAACAACAATAATATCTTTTTCTTTTACTGGTTGTTTAACATTATTTCTAAGTCCTTTTATGCAAAATCAGAAAACAAAGGATAGATATAAAGTAAAAGTTCCTAATTATAGAGAGAACTATTATTTGCAACTAAAAAAAGAAAAAAGAATGTATGGTGAAAAGAAGTAAAATGGGATATTATAATCAATAGTGCTTTATCACTTTTGTACTGGAATATAGGAAAACATATTAATTATGAGGTGCGGAGAAATACCCGTGCTGAGTATGGAAAAGAGATTATTTAAACATTGAGTGTAGAATTACCTTATGACTTTATCTTACACTTACCTCAATTTTTTTATAATCTCTATTGTTAATCCAGTTTTTAAAGAGATGGTATCATCATCTAAAACATCAAGGAGGTTTTTTGCGATTTCAATAGCTTTGTTACTTTCTCCTTGCTCAATACCTTGCTCAATCCCATCCAACTTAGCAGTTTCTAACTCACTCAATCTTTTCCCCTCTTGCATACTAATATAATCATATACTTCTAATTCCTGCTTATCCCAATGATACATTTTAGCTATCTCAAAAGCTACTTTAAAATCTTTTAAATTTTCATATTCTTTTGGAATAAGCTCTAAATCTTCTGCATTTTGTATAAAGTATATCCATTTTTTAGCTATGGTATCACACTTTGATAATGGAAGTTTAAATTTTTTTAGTTCTATAAAATTAAACTCAAAGTCTTTCATCTCTTGTTTGAGTGTTTTTTCATCGAGGATTAGATGTCTTGATATATAATCTTTTGTATCAAAAATAGCAAAGTCTAAAATACCTATAAAATATACTTTTTTAAGCTGAGGATAATCTACTGCTTTTTTAATCTGATTTACATATGATTTTGATGTATAGTACAAACTTCGTTTAGCAAAGTTTTTATCTTTTTCTACTTGCATCTCTAC
>Ga0193964_1001284_pt1 | contig 11124 bp, 9 predicted proteins | sample FB_7_MG_FD_140323 | JGI IMG/M metagenome (GOLD analysis project Ga0193964, IMG submission 140323) | Microbial mat bacterial communities from the Broadkill River, Lewes, Delaware, United States - FB_7_MG | ecosystem: Environmental > Aquatic > Freshwater > River > Microbial mats | place: USA...
ATTAAAAGAAAAGATAAAGATTGTAATGAAAGCTCATTACTTGACCATAATAATCTACCAGATGTTTCAAAAGAGATGTTCTCATATCTATTAAAAAGAGTTGCTGTCCTTGAACATGCATTAAAAGAGTATGATGGAATAGATGTTTCAGGTGAAGATAAAGAGCTTGAGAATATATATGAAAATTTTATTGATGCTATGAAAAAAGACTAGTTAGTTTTATGACATTAGTTTTCTTTGGTATCATAACTGGATTTGTTTCTGGTTTTTTTGGTGTTGGTGGAGGTATGATACTTGTACCTATGTTATTGCTTTATGGCTTTGATATGAAAAGTGCAGTTGCTATATCTGTTATGCAGATGGTTTTTTCTTCTATTTATGGAAGTTTTTTAAATTCAAAAAAGAACAAAGATATTTTAAAAGATGGATTAACTATAGGAATAGGTGGTTTTATAGGTGGTTTATTAAGTGGAATAATTGTACCAAATATCAATGAACAATATCTTAAATACCTTTTCTTATTGATAGTTCTTTTTGCTATTTATAGGGTTTCGAGAAGCTCTATTGTAGAAATAAAAGAGGTAAAATATCACAATAAATATTTATTGGTATTAACGGGATTTTTTATAGGTATGATAGCTATGAGTATTGGTGTTGGAGGATCAATTATACTTACTCCTATCCTTGTAAGTTATATGTTTTACAATATCAAAGACGCATCTTCTTTAGGTCTTTTTTTCGTTGTATTTAGTTCTCTTGCTGGGTTTATCTCTTTAAGTTTAAGTGGAAATATGCACTACTTAGAGGGAGCTATTATTGGTGTATCATCACTTGTTGGTGTTTACTTTGGTATCAAAGCTAAACATATTATAAATATGAAATCATATACTAAGTTAATCCTTGGACTGTATATACTTATACTAATCTCAGTTGTAATCAAATTGTAACAAATAACATTATCTTCAATTAATAAATTCAATAAACAATAAATTTATAAAGAAAAAAAGAATAAAATATGGTAAGTAGTAGCAATACTCTTATCTTATTAGTATTGCTTTATATTAGTTGAAAATAAGGAGATAGTTATGACAATCAAATATGTAGGACCAAGACCAACAATTTCCCATCGTGGTATAAATTTTAAAGATGGAAAAGAAGATAAGTATGTTTATCTTATGATAGGAATCCAAATTCTTCAGGCTATTGATAAAGACTATACAGGTCATAAATCGTATAGTTATGATTTAGAAACAAAAAGGGTTTCTGATGATGATATGTTGCGAGTTTTATTAACTTATGAACCAACATTAGAATTAGATACTTTAAATGAAATTGATAGTTATAAAGAACATCTTCAATCAGAAATTTCACACGTCTCTCAACGAGCATACCTCAAAGATATTGAAAAGCAAACATGGGTAAATAATCTTAAAGTAATGGAAGAATACAGAGTCCAAAGAGCTATTAATAAAATTTATTATATGCATTGTATTAATAATATTAAAGAGATCATTCATAGAGAGAGAATAAAAGAGATTGACACTCCTTTTTATGAAAAGTACTGGCATGTTTTACAAACTTTACAAGGGAGTTTGGAAAGTGGTAAATATCCAGTTAGAACTGATTTAAAAATAGAATCTATGGATAATCAAATGATTGCAAAACTACGAATGGGATACTAGAATGCTAAAAAAGTCTTTTTATCCTCTTTTTTTACTTTCAATTGCTTATTTACTTTTTTCAAGTAATGATGCAAAAACAATTATTGCAGGTATTGCTATATTTTTAATTGGTATGGTTTTTATGGAGGATGGTTTTAAACTTTTTAGTGGTGGTATTCTTGAAAAAGTTTTAGAAAAGAGTACTTCTAGCGTACCAAAAGCGATAACCACTGGTTTTATAGCAACAGCTATTGTTCAAAGTTCTTCTTTATTGACTATTATTGTTATCTCTTTTTTAAGTGCAGAACTTATAAGTTTAAGTGGTGCAATAGGTGTTATTTTTGGTTCAAATATAGGAACAACAACAACCGCATGGATTGTTTCAGCGTTTGGTGTAAAAATAAAGATTGCTCATTATGCTATGCCTATGCTTATATTTGGAGTAATTTTTAGGTTCAATGACAGTAAAAGTTTTCAAGGACTAGGTAATATTTTGGTTGGTCTTGGTTTTGTATTTTTAGGAATTGGATATATGAAAGAGGGCTTTGAAGCTCTAAAAGCTGGACTTGATCTTGCTCAGTTTGCAATAGATGGATATCTAGGTGTTCTTGTGTATATTATTATTGGAGCAATTGCTACAATTGTAATTCAATCAAGTAGTGCAACTATGGCTTTAATCATTACTGCACTTGCCACTGGACAAATTGAGTATGTCAATGCCTTAGCCTTAGCCATTGGAGCAAATATAGGTACAACTGTAACTGCAATTATTGGTTCATTGTCTTCAAATGCAAATGGAAAAAGACTCGCTGTTGCTCATTTTATTTTTAATATCGTAACAGGAGCCATTGCTATTATATTTCTTTATCAATTAGCAGATATTGTGGATATTTTTAGTGTAACACTGGGAATTGAAAATACAGATTATGCAATGAAATTAGCATTATTTCATACTATTTTTAATATCATAGGTGTATTAGCAGTATCTCCATTTACACATAAACTTGTAGTTTTCCTAAAAAGTTTATTTAATGAACAAGAAAAAGATATAGAGCGAGCTAAATATCTTGATGAAGTTGTTGTTTCTGTTCCTGAGGCCGCATTGGTGGCTTTAAAAAAAGAGGTTGGACATCTTTATGATAATACAACGGAAGCTTTAGCACATGCTTTATCTTTACATCGAGATGATATTTTTAATATACCTGAAGAAAAACTATCTGAGGTTATTAATAATTCAACTCAAATTGTAGATATTGATACTGAAGATTTTTATGATAAAAAAGTGAAGTATGTTTATAGTGATATTATCAGTTATGCTACTTTGTCACAAGAAAAAATGAATGTCGAGCAGTCTGATAAAATATATGCTTTTAAGCTTGCATGTAGAAAGGTTGTTGAAACTATTAAAGATGCAAATGAGCTTCAGAAAAATATTAATATATATCTAAAAGGTAAAAATGAAGATATAAAAAATGAATACAATTTTTTGAGAATTGAGATTGCAAAAACTTTAAATGGTATTTATCGATTACGTCATAATTGTGATGATGATTTTGATATTTTAACTAAGATTAAATTATTAGAAGAAAATTTAACCAAGCTTGATATGATTGAAAATGGAAAGATTGATCAGCTTATCAGAAATAATAAAATAGAACCTAGAATGGCAACATCTCTTATCAATGATAGTGCTTTTGCATATAGTATATCAAAAAAGCTTCTTAATGTTGCAACAATTTTATGGATAGAAGATAAACAGATACAAGAATTAGGAGAAGAGTAATGAAAATAGATAAGTTGTTTAAAATAGCAGAATCCTTTTTTAATATGGGTAAAAAGAAACAGAAAAAAAATTGTGATAAAAAACAAAATATTGAATTGTCTTTAGATAAAAAGATAGACTCAACAAAACAAAAAATTAAAAAGACGGAATCAAAAAAAAGAAAAGCGGAATTAAAAGAGAATCTTAAAATTCTTAAAAAGTTAAAATCAAAGATTAAATAAATTCAAAGTTTATAAGGACAAGTTAGAATAATATTTATTTTAACTTGTCATTTAAATGAACCTTTTAATATATCCCTTTTTCATTTAAAAATTTACCATATCTTTTGTCTTCTAGTTCAATGTGGATTACAAACCAATCAAAGAATATAGTTACGATTTTTTGGGCGTCAAAGTTTTTATTTCTTTTGATCTCTTCTAAAAACTTAGATAACCTCTCTCTAAACACATTATGACTAGCAAAATGTTTTTCATTTAAAGGATACTCATACATAAGAAGAAGCTTCTCTTCGTTGATAAGATGATTGTGAATATACTCTATAAGTGTATTTGTAAGTGCAACTAAATCTTTTCGTTTTTCATCTATGTTATTCATATTTGCTAAAGCATATATATTATTTATCATATAAAAGATTCTTTCGTGTTCTATATCTACTGCTTGAATATTTATCTTAAATCTTTCATTCCATGCATATTTACCATCACATTGTAAGAGTGTTTTCTCTTTTTTCTTAATAGTTTCAAAAATTTTCCATCTAATAATTGGTATATCTTCAAGAGTTTCTCCATCAACACTATAAACAGTTATATCTTCTTGAGCAATACAAGTATAAATACCAGGTGTTTTAAATACAGCATACTCCTCTCCAAAGAAATCACCTCTTTTTAATACTTGAGCAACTCTTTCTCCTAAATTCATATGTACTATACCTGAGTTCATTAGATATAGCTTTCTTTTCTCATCAAGGGTAAAAGTACTTCCTTTTTTATAATATTCTAGATGCATATTTCTAGCTATTTTTTCTAAAACAGGGTTTGATATATCTTCATTAAATAAAATATTTTGTTTTAAGAAAAATACTTTATCCATCTTTGCTTCTATTTGCGGATACAAGCCATAGCTTTTTACTACATTTATGAACATTTTTGTTGGAATTTTTAGAACTTTTATATAACTTATTGCTCGTACTGTTTCGTCTGATTTAAATTTGAAGATACCGTTCATTTTTCCGATCATTGCACCAGCTGTAAGCGAACTTACTATTTGATTATCACTATAGATTGATTCTGCAACTCCAGAGAGTAAAATAAATATATATTTTACTACTTCATCTTTTTTAAGGAAAATTGTTCCTGGATTTATTGTTTCTATCTCAAGATTTAAAAAAGTATTTAATGTACTATTTGGAAGGTCTGAATGATAACTATTGAGGTATTTAAATGCATTTTGTCTATCATAACTTTGTTTTGCATTTATAAGTACATTTACAGTTCCAAATGCAGCACTTGAACCTATCTCTTTATCTTCATCACTATATTCATTTCCTGAGTGTGCTAGGATAATTTTGTTTGTTGTATCTTCTTTAAAATCTTTTGCACAACCATGAATCATACCACCACCAATATCGATTTTTTTGATATCGGCATGTTCAAGATAAGTTTTTTTTGTTTTATTATAAAAGTTTCTGGATATACCAATTTGTTCACTATTGTCTGTTATCATATTTTCTAGAACATCAAATGATGTAGTATCGGCATAATGTGCATATGATTTGTATCCATTTTTCCAAAAAGTTCTAAATATAAACATATTTGTTTCAACTGGATGTGGTGAAAATACTGGTTTGACTTCAAGCCCATTTATATTTGTATATTTATCAAAGTCAAGAGCAATGATATCAAAATAGCTATATACCTTTTCTTCTTCGATATTTAACAATGCTGTCATTTTCTTTACAACAGATTCACGAATCAGTTTTGTAGCATAATATTTTATTTTCTTATCTGATTTTATAAGACTGGTTAATCCAACAAAGTGGTCATCATGTGAATGGGTATGAAATACACCCTCTATTTCACTTATACCAATCCCAAGTGACTCTAAAATATACTCTATATTTGGTCCTGCATCTATTAAATAAATCTTTCCTTGATACACTAATACACTAGACATACTAGGTTGACTTATATTCCAACCATCTCCTTGACCTGAGTGGATAACTGCAAAGTATTCTTTGGGAATATTAAAATAGTTTAATGGATATGGTGATTCATATTTTTGTCTACTTTTTAAGTTTAAATCTACTGTTACTTTTTCATTTTTGTATGAGATTTCAAAGATATTTGTATCTATTCTTTGGATATATGCATCATCTTTTATCTGTGTTTTATTTTTTTCATTAAGTATAACTTTACTTAAAAGTTCATTTGTATTAACCATTTTACCAAAAGCAAATTTTAGTTTCATTCTCATGATTTTCTTTGCTTTTTTAGCTGAATAACCCGCTTGCATTATCTCCTCTTTAGAGATAAGTCCATAGTTACCTCTATAGATATAATTCATTTGAGAGGTAACTTGCTGTGTTGAACCTATAAGCATAGGTTTTGTTCCGTTGTTATTTGGATGGTTTGGTATAATCATCCCTTGTCTATAAAGCATTTGAAGTACAGGAAATTCACAAAGGTTAGATAATTGACCGTTTTGTATTGAGATATCTGAAAGTAGTATAGCGTTTGGACCCGTTTCAAATTTAACACCGTTTTGCTCAACCCAAATACTTAATCCCTTTTTGATGAGATGTTTTACACTGTCAGCTGGTGAACCACATAGTATTCTTAAGTTTATTTCTTTGATTTCAATCCAATATACACCACTAGTAATATCAATTTTTCTAATAAACATGTGTCACCTTTATAATTTTTAATAATAGAGATTATTATATCATAATATTATAATAATCTCTATAGCTCATATTTTATAAACATTACATTTTTTTGCATAAATAAAGTAGAATATTACACTTTTTATCACGTTACATTTTTATTTCATTTTTTTTCATTATAATGTCAAATAAAAGTATACCGAGTATATTAATTTAAATTGGAGGTTGAGAGTAGTGACAAGTAAATTATTTTTGAGCTATATTGCAAATTGTACTATACTATACATAGAAGATGATAGTGATATTAGAAGATATTTAACAGAGTTTTTATCTAGATATTGTAAGGACGTATATTCTGCTTCTAGTGCTGAGATTGGATTTGAACTTTATAATACAAAAAAACCAGATATTATGATAGTTGATATAAATTTACCAGCTATGAGTGGTATGGAATTGATCTCAACAATTAGAAAAAATGATGAAAGTACTAGAATAATTATAACAACAGCTTATACAAATAAAGAATTTACAATAGAAGCTATAGAGTTATCTCTGACAAGGTATTTAGTAAAGCCTGTTACTAGTGATGATTTAAAAGATGCTTTAAAAAAAGCTCTAACAGAATTAGAAAAAATATCAAAAAAAATATCAAATATAGATTTGGGTAAGAGCTATATTTATAATACCGAAGATAATTTTATAACAAAAGATGGTAAAAATATCAATTTAAGAAATAAAGAAAAACAACTACTTGATTTTTTTGTTAATAATAAGAACCAGATAATAACATATGACAATTTAGAAAACGAAATTTGGCAAGATGAAGTTATGACACAAAATGCAATAAGAAGTCAAATCAAGAATATTAGGGGAAAAACTCATCCAAATATTTTTAAAAATATAAGTAAAGTAGGTTATAAATTGTATCAAAGTGATGAAGATGAATAGTTTAGCTAAGATTGCTAGCACTAAAAAATTTGATTTAGACTACCAAGTATCTATAAAAGATGCAATGGCTGTTATGAATGAAAATAAAAATGGATGTGCTGTTCTTTTAAAAAATTTTAAACCAATTGGAATCATTACGGAAAGCGATATAGTAAATGCTTTAAAAAATAAATTAGACCTAAACGATAAAGCAATGAATATTGCAAAACTAAATATCATCTCTACTAGTCAAAATAGATTGGTTGAGTTTGCTTTTGATATCTTAGCAGAACATAATATACGAAGAATAATCTTAGTAAATGAGATTGGTGACTATAGTGGTATTGTTTTACAAGAAGACCTTTTTGATCATATTGAAGATGATGTTTATAAAATAGATTTGAAAATATCTGATATTGTTCAACAAAATCAAAATATCTTAACTATTGATATCTCAAAAAGTATAATTGAAGTTTTAAGTATTATGCAAGAGAATGATATAGGTTCTCTTATTGTCACAAGATATGGTAAATATGTAGGTATCATAACTGAAAAAGATATCTTAAAGTTAACTTTTCTTGAGATTGATATGTCAGAAGAGGTATCAATGCATATGACCTTTCCTGTTATCTCAATCAAAGAAAATTCTTTGGTTACTGATGCAATTGATTTAATGAAAGAAAAAAGTATTCGTAGAATACTTATTTTAAATGAATATGACAATTTAGTAGCAATATTATCAAATAGAGATATCTTAAAACATATAAAAGGTAATTATACAAGAATCTTACAAAATAAAATCAAACATGCTCAAGAGATAATGGACTTTTTACCTGAACCAATAGTTGAGATATATTATTTAAATAATGAAGATATTATCTCTTGGATGAATACTCAAGCTAAAAATATCTTTGGTGAAAATAAGATTGATAAATCAATTTTTACTATATTTACTCAAGATGATTGGAAAAAAATAAAAACTGTTTTAACTGAGATAAAATATTTAAAAGATGTTTCTTTATGTTTAAATGATTCAATCTATGAAATATCAGGAACAATGTCCAAAAATATCAACACTAACTATATAAAACTAATTTTTAAAGATGTCACTACGTATGAAAATGAGAAAATAAAGTTAAAAAAAATAGTAGATATAGAGATACAAAAAAGAATCGATAGTGAATATCTTTTGATGCAACAATCAAAACTTGCAATCATGGGGGAGATGATAGGTCATATTGCACATCAATGGAGGCAACCTTTAGCTCAGATTGGTGGAATATTTATGAATTTAGAATCAGCTTATGATTTTGATGAACTCAATGAAAAGTATCTTGATGATAAACTAACTCATGGAAATCAACTATTAAAATATATGTCTGCAACAATTGAAGATTTTAGACACTTTTTTGAACCAAATAGAGATAAAAATATTTTTAATGTATCGAAATATATAGATAATGCTATTAATATTATAAGTGCATCTTTAACTTACAACCATATAAAAATAGATTTTAAAAAACCTGAAACTGAAATTTGTACGATAGGATATCCTAGTGAATTTTCTCAAGTAATATTAAATATTCTTGCAAATGCACAAGATGTTTTAGTTGAGAATAAAATTGTAAATCCAACTATTAGCATATCTTTAAGAAAAACTAAAACAAAAATATATATTGAAGTAAAAGATAATGGTGGAGGGATACCTTTAGATATTATAGATAATGTATTTGATATTTACTTTACAACAAAGTCAAAACAAAAAGGAAGTGGTCTTGGCCTATATATGTCTAAATTAATTATTGAATCAAAACTATTAGGAGAGATTAAAATACAAAATGACGATAAAGGTGCTGTTTTTATGATTATACTTCCTTTTGATGAATAATCTATAAAGAAGTTATTTACATAATATTATGATACAATTTCAAAAAATTAATTAAGGAATAGATAAATTGAAAAAGAATATAGAACAAGTAAAAACACTACTTGATGCCTTACCTTATATAAAAGATCACTCAAATAAAATATTTGTAATCAAATATGGTGGTTCAGCACAAATAAATCCCGAATTAAAAGATAGATTTGCACAAGATATATTGTTGATGTACCTTGTAGGAATCAAACCAGTTATCGTACATGGTGGTGGAAATAAAATAAACTCAATTCTTGATAAGATGCAAATCCAAAGTGAATTTGTAGATGGCTTTCGTGTAACTGATGAAAAAGTTATGGAAGTTGTTGAGATGGTATTAGCAGGTAATATAAACAAAGAGATAACTTCTTTATTGAACGAGCATGGGGCAAAAGCTTTAGGGATTACTGGAAAAGATGCAGGTATGTTAAAAGCAGAACCTAAAGATGGAGGAAAGTATGGATTGGTTGGAAAAATAACTAATATAGACAATAGTGTAATATTAAATCTCTTATCAGAAAAATTTATACCAGTAATTGCTCCAATTGCATCAGGTGAAACTATTGGACACCCAGGATACAATATCAATGCAGATTTAGCTGCAAGTAGAATAGCTGCTAGTTTAAATGCAGAGAAGATTATTTTTATGACAGATACTCCAGGAGTTTTAGATAAGGAAAAAAATCTTTTTGAAACTTTAGTTGAAGATGAAATCATAAATCTTAAAGCTGATGGTACTATTGGTGGTGGAATGATACCTAAGGTTGATGCTTGTATTGAAGCTCTTGATGGTGGAGTTAGCAAAGCGCATATAATTGATGGACGAGTTGAACACGCTTTATTACTTGAAGTATTTACAAGTGATGGTGTTGGAACAGTTATAAAAAAATCATAAAGGACAAATATGGAATACCCAGAATTATTACAAGAGTCAAAATCTTTACTTGCAAAGTATCTAACAAAAGAGTTGTTTGAAGAACTTAAAGATAAAAAAACATCAAATGGTTTTACTTTACAAAAAGCAATAAATTCTGGTGTTCAAAATGCCGATAGTGGAATTGGTGCTTATGCTGGAGATGAAGAATCATACAAAGTTTTTGCTCCGTTATTTGATAAAATAATTGAAGATTATCATGGTTTTACAACAACAAATACACATAAGAGCAATTTAAATCCAGATGATTTAGATGCTCCCAATCCCGACCCTACAAATAAATATATAGTTTCAACAAGAATAAGAGTAGGAAGAAATGTAAAAAATATACCTTTAGGCCCTGCAATTACCAAAGAGCAAAGAGATGATATAGAAGCTAAAGTTTCTAGTATTTTAAACTCTTTTGAGGGTGAACTTGGTGGTACTTATTATCCTTTAAATAATATGAGTGAAGAAAATAGAGTTTCTCTTATTGAAGATCATTTTTTATTTAAAGCAGGGGATAGATTTCTTGAAACTGCTGGATTAAATAGAGATTGGCCACATGGTCGTGGAATATTTCATAATGATGATAAAACTTTTTTGGTATGGATAAATGAAGAGGATGAACTTAGAATTATATCTATGCAAAAAGGTGGAGATATTAAAGAGGTATTTACAAGACTTATGAGTGCTGTTTTTAAAATCCAAGAAAAAATAGAGTTTGCCTACAATGAACATCTTGGATATATCACAAGCTGTCCTACAAATCTAGGAACTGCAATGAGAGCTAGTGTTCATATAAAACTACCAAAACTATCTTCTAATATGGAAAAGTTTAAAAAAATTTGTGATAATCACCATCTACAAATTAGAGGAATTAATGGAGAACACTCAAAATCTATTGGTGGAATTTATGATATCTCAAATAAAAGAAGATTAGGTGTAACAGAAGTACAATGTGTTCAAGATATGTATGATGGTGTTGTAGAGCTAATCAAAATAGAAAAATCATTATAACAATTACTTATTAACACTTAATTA
>Ga0193964_1001285_pt1 | contig 11122 bp, 14 predicted proteins | sample FB_7_MG_FD_140323 | JGI IMG/M metagenome (GOLD analysis project Ga0193964, IMG submission 140323) | Microbial mat bacterial communities from the Broadkill River, Lewes, Delaware, United States - FB_7_MG | ecosystem: Environmental > Aquatic > Freshwater > River > Microbial mats | place: USA...
ATAGATTGTCACTATTGCCAACAACATAGCAATTATTATTTTTCTCAATATTTCCTCCAAAGATTATTAATTAAGCAAAAGAAGTTTTACTTACTTTTAATATTAGGCAAACACCTATTGCTATATTTTACCATCAAAACCTTTTAATTTAATAATATAAAGATATAATTAAAAGAAAAGAAAGAATCATGGGAAAATTAATAAAATGTTCAACTTGTGGAAAAGATATAGCAAAATCTGTAAAAGTTTGTCCTCATTGTGGCGAAAAAGAACTTGATAAAGCCTCACTTATTGAACAATTGACTGGTGTTATCATCCTAGCTCTTCTTGTTGCATACCTTCTCCCTGATAAAGTACAAGAAAAATATTTATTTCCATTTATAGAAAAAGTTAAAACTTCTTCACTAGATGTATTATACAAGTATGATGAGCAAAGAGCAGAAGAACTGACCGTAACATTGGAAGATATTGAAAATTCTGAGATAGATAATATTTCTTCATCTGGTGCATTAAATAAAGCTTTAGAGTTTGGATCAGACTATACTGATGTGCAGAGAGAGAATATCAAAAATGACATTAAAGGAAAAACTGTTCAATGGAGATTGAGCGTGTACGAGATAAGCAAAAAAGATGAAAACTGCTATAGGATTCAAACAGCAGATAGTAATCAAGTAGATACATTTATAACATTATATACACGAACTGCCAGAGAAGCTTCATACATAGAAAGCTTGAAAACTGGTGATATTATCTCTTTTAAAGGGAAAATCGAAGCAGTAAACTTCTTGAGAAGTATTGATATAAATCCAGCTATTCTCCAGATATAGTGGTTCTTAACCTAATTTCTTCTAAATTTATATTATAATAAAATCATATAATTATTTTATTTTTTCAATATCATTGGTTTTGTGCTTAAAGAAAGCCACGCCCCTACCGTTCAATCTCCTCATTCTCCTACGGCGACCCTCTCCGTCATCACACACAATATAAGTAAAAAGACCTCTGCATCATCCCCATACGAGGACACAGGTTTCATTCACTGTGTTCACAAAACCAATGTCCCCTGATCGTAGCCCAAGAGTATCTCCAATGTTTGGCTTCATCTGTGAAATTTCTTTTTATAGGGTTCGTATCACAGCTCAAGAGACTTAGCTAATTTATGAAGTTGAAGTATCTTTTCAGTAAGTTCATCTAGCTTCTCATCACAAATCATATAAATAGTATCTGCATCAATATCTATATAGTGATGTGTAAGTATCTCACGAGTACGGATAATTTGACTCCAATACTTCTTTTCTGCTACTTTGAGTAAAAAAACTCTTTCTCTTTTATCAAGATTTTTGAGTGCTTCTCCTATAGATTGGAGTCGCATAGCGATAGCATCTAATTTATCCAATCCTTCATCACTATAGAGAAAATCATCACCACTCTCGATGCCTTTAAATCTTCGTTTTATCAGTTGCAAACTTTGCAGAATAAATGCTAAAAGCTCCAAAGTTGCTGCTTTATCCATAAATGACCTCTCTTTGAATACTCTCAAAAATCGCACCTTTGCTCCGCTTGTGTTTGTGTAATAAATCTACTTTTTTATGATAGAGTTTTTCGAGATAGTCCCAAAGACCTGTAAGGTTATCAAAGGTTTTATATTTGAACTCTACATATATATCTATATCACTTGATGCAGTTTGCATATCTTTGGCATAACTACCAAAAAGACCTATCTTGTCAACTCCATAAACCTCTTCCATATAAGGTTTTTTCGCCTTTAAAAGCTCAAGAATATTCTCTTTTGTCATCTTATTCCCCTATCTATTCACTCATGATTTATAATTTTCATTTTAACATAAAAAAGTTTCTTCTTTTCTTGTGCGATCTCTAAAGCCATTCACCCCTGCCGTTCAATCTCCACTTTTGACAACTTCAAAAAGAAAAGTTTAAACACTCTATATTCTTGATTGAATATTTTTATAGAAATTCTCTCTTTTTGCTACCATATAATAAAAGATAATTTTATCCTTATCTACCACTTCATAAGCTATTCTATATTCCACTCTATTTTCTCTAAAATGATATGCTTTACCACACTTTTATCAATCTTTTTCAAGTCAGATTTAACTTTTGGGTGGAACTCTTCTTTATAGAGCATCAAAGAGTTCATCTCGTGAAATTGTTTGGACTCTTTTTTGTTGGACTTCATCTACTCTGGATAATAACTCTTTTTCATCATAGTCTGACAACTCTTTAATTTTGGCTACATTTTCAGGGAGTAACTTTAAAAAATTTAAAATATTTTCTAAATAATCATCTTTTACTTCTAGCTGTATTATTTTCATAACTTGATCCTCTGTTTTTTAGTATTATATCACATCATCTACAATACACTCTATACCTCTGTATCATCCCCATACGAGGACACAGGCTTCATTTACAAAATTTCTTTAGTTTGTATATTGTAACTTTTGTGTGGGTAGTTATAAGGTGGATAAAATCCACCCTTTTTTAATTTAAATCAGGTTTTGGAGTTGTTTCTGTTGATGCAGGGAGATACTGTGCTGTTTGAGTGATATTTCTAAGTGTTGGGACTTTGACTAATCTATTTTTATCACTTTATATATACTATAAACTTTATTAAATAATAATTTTTATCCTTTACTCTCTAAAATATAATAATAACAAAGATAATTACAGCCAATATTGGTATAATTTAGACTTTTAAAGTTAAATTATACAACTAAAGAGGAGGTCTCGATGAAAGAGATTATTAATATATATAAAAAGAATACAATAGCTATAGAAGAGTATATCTCTACTGTTGTGTTGGGTATACCAAAAAATGCAGTGGAGTCTGCTGATAGCATATTAAAAAAATATAATTTTATACAGTTGATGTATGAAGTAGACAAAGAGTACAAACAGATAAGCCCTGTAGTCTGCCGTACAGATAGAGAAATGACAGGTGTCGATAGTGATAAAAGTCACTACTTTACACGATTTAAACTCAATGAAAAGGGAATCTATTTCTCTAACCCCTATATCCATTATCGTACAGGAAAAGCGAGTATATCAGTGGTTGTTGATACTGGTGAAAAATATACGATTCTTGATATAAATCTTATACTCCTACTAGAGCATCTACGAATGATTGAGTACAATAGTGTGCATGAGAAATTCAAAAAAATTGTCTATCTTATTGGGTCTACTTTTTTGGCCATTGTCTCTATTATGCTGATTTTTTATGGTGGGTATATGTTTGCTATGATTTTACTTGGCATAGGAGAGATAGATTTTTTACATGATATATTTAAGTCGATTATCTCTATTACATTAGGTTTAGCAATATTTGATTTGGCAAAGCAGATATTTGAGCATGAGGTACTCTTCCAATCATTTCATCATCCAGAAGAGAAGCAGTACAAAGTCTTGGGTAAATTCCTCATCTCTATAGTCATCGCTCTTGCTATTGAGACTTTGATGGTTGTCTTCAAGATAGCACTCAATGACCATACTCATATGTTATCTGCTTTCTATCTGATGATAGGGACTACCTTGATGTTTGTTGGTTTAGGCTATTTTTATAAGACTATAACAAAGTAGAGTATACTAATATTCTCTACTTCTTTTTTATAAGCTCAATCTATCCTAAGAGTATTTCTTATCTGTTTTGGCACATAGTATCTAAACTGTTTTGGATAGATAAAAAAATCTACCTCTCCTTGTGTATCTGTTATCTCATTCCAACTCTCTATATCTAAGTTAATAGCTAATATACCAAGAGTTGGGAGTTTTGAAAAATTGTCTTTAATTAGAATATTAGCAAATTCAGTTAATTCAGGATTATGTCCAATAAGAAATATACTGTTGTATTGATCATCTTGAAGTGATAAAATATTCATAATTGTCTCTGGTCTTACAAGGTATAGCTCTTCCATATAGTGGATGCGATGCGTATAGCCTATTTTGGTTGCTAGATTGTCTGCTGTTAATTGAGCCCGAAATGCTAAACTAGAGAGGATAAGATCAGGACAGATGTTTTGTAGAGCCATATATGACCCCATAGTCTCGATATCTTTAAGACCTCTTTTTTTGAGACCTCTCTCGAAATCACGAGACTTACCATCACTCCAGTCAGATTTTGCATGCCTTATAAGGTATATCGTTTTGATAAAAGCCTCCTAGAATTAAATTATATAATAGTATAACACAACTTTATTATTGAACTATTTTTTTTCGCTTACTTCCTGAGAAAATGAGAAAGAAAATGATGAGCCTATCCCCTTTGTACTCTTAATTTGTAGGTTCATTTGGTGTAAAGATAAGATTGTCTTAACAATTGCCAAACCAAGCCCCATAGAGTTATCCCAACTATGTGTTCCTGAACGATAAAATTTTTTGGTTACTTTGCCTATATCCTCACTACTAATACCTAGCCCCTTGTCTATTATAGAGATACTATTTTGCTCAACTCGCACGACTACATCTTCTTGTGAATATTTAAGTGCATTCTCTATAATATTTTTGATGACTATCTCCATCAGAGTATAATCAGCCAAGATAGAGACTTTATTGAGTGCTATAGATTCTATAACAATATCTCTTTGTTTATATTTATCTTCAAGACTCTGTTTTACTTCATGTACCAAGAGAAGCAGATCAAAAGAGCTTAAATGCAATTTTGTCTCTCCGCTCTCAAATTTATTCCAAAGAATAAGTCTTGCCAAGAGGTCTTCTATCTTTTGACTATTACTAAAAATCTTAGACAAAAATTTCTCTGTAAGTGGTCGAGAGATATTTGGGTCATCTTGGAGAGTTTGTGAGTAGCCCATAATAGCAGAGATGGGATTGCGAAACTCATGTGCTATAGCAGAGAGCATATCACTTCTTTGACGATTTTTAAGTTTGAGTTTTGCGGTATATTTTTGTTTGTCTATCTCTCTTTTTTTTGCATTAACAAGCACTTGATGAAGATTTGTATGGATAGTAACAAACTCTTGACTCAGGAGCGTCCCTTTTTCAAGCTCTTTTGATGTGGGTTTTAACTCCAAAAGGTCTCTATTGATTTTCTCTAGTTGGGTTTGAATTTTGGTAATGCTATCATAGAGCAGATAGAGTATTGTTGCAAAAAAGAGTCCCAAGATTCCTAGGGTAGGAACTACCATATCTAAATTACTGAATAACTCTTGAAAGATAGAGTAAAAAAGAACCAAACCAGCTATCATTATCAAGAAAATTTTTGTAAGAATAACTGTAGGTAAAGAGGGCAAAACTACTCCATCTCTTTTCTCACATCATCAATCCAACTCTTAAAGTCTAGTACACCAAAATAGCCTGTAATTTGTTCTATTATCTCTTTGTCTTTACTTATAAAATAAATTGTTGGAATATACTTGGCATAAGGGATATAGTCTGCTTTGACTTTGTCTCTATCAACTCTTACTAATACAAACTCTTCAAGCTCTTTGGCAACCTCTTTATCTTGGAGTGTTTGAGTTTTCATCTTTTTACACCAACGACAATAGTCAGTCTCCACCAACACCATTACCACTCTATTCTCTTTTTGAGCTTTAGTAAAAGCTATTTCCAAATCTTTTTCCCACTGTAACTCTGCGGAGTAAAGAGAGACTACACAAAGTAGTACTATTGCTATTATCTTATTCATTTTCATCCTTAAAATTTTTGATTGTCTCTATAAAAACTTGATAGAGTCTCTCTACTTCATCTACTGTAGTGCGTTCGTTTGGTGCGTGAATAGTATCATTAATAACACCAAACTCCACCGTATCCACACCATACTCTGCAAAAAATCGTGCATCACTTGTGCCTCCTGCTGTAGAGTGCTTTGGAGGGGTACTACAGACTGCTACAATAGCTTTGTCTATTGTCTTTACAACAGCACTTTGAGGATTTGTCATAAAAGAGCGAGAAGATTGATTAATGTCAAGTTCATAATTGAGTCCATCAAAATGCTTATGAACAAAATCCTCTACATCTTGAAGTGTTGTATTGGTGGAGTTTCGTACATTAAACATCATCTTTAGCATACCCGGAGTTACATTAGTCACCTCCATACCTGCTCTAATATCTGTAATCACAAACTGGCTAGGAGAGAAGTGTTCATCTCCATTATCCAAATTCACTCCTGCCATAAGAGGGAGAATTTGGGATATTTTATGGATAGGATTAATAGCTTTTTCAGGATATGCTGCGTGACCTTGTTTGCCATGTTTACGAATTGTACCATTAATAGAGCCTCTTCGCCCTATCTTAATAGCATCTCCAAAGACCTCTTCGCATGTAGGCTCTGCTACAATACAAGCATCAGGCAATAGATTGATAGATTTAAGGTGTGCTAACATAATTTGGGTGCCATAGGTGGCATCTCCCTCTTCATCACTTGTTAAAAGCAACGAGAGCGTTCCATCAAAATGGTCTGTATCTTTCAGTGCTTGAACAAAAGAGGCAACACCACTCTTCATATCTTGCGTACCTCTAGCAGTAATTACACCCTCCTCTAACACAGGAACAAAAGGATTACTACTCCAACCATCACCAGCAGGAACAACATCCACATGCCCCCCAAAACAGAGGTGTCTCCCTTCACTAAACTTTTTGAATAAAAAGAGATTTTTAACCCCTCCTTCATTTTTCCAGATAGCCTCATATCCATCGAGATACTTCTCAATAAACTCTAAGGAACCATCATCATTTGGTGTAATCGACTCAAAACTGAGTAATTTAATAAAAAGATCAATAAGTTGCATTTGTACTTATCCTTTGATTTCATAAGTTGAATTATTTATAGCGTGTTATATCTTAATCTATTTTAATATATAATAATAAAAATTGTAACTATAGACAAATAAAGGATTATTGTGCAAATTGACAACACTGTTTTAGAAAAACTAGAGAAACTCTCTCATCTCTATATTGATGAAGATAAAAAAGAAGAGGTTATGTCTCAGCTCTCAGAAATTGTATCCTATGTTGAAAATCTAGCACAGCTTGATACCTCTAACCTTGATGCCTCTTTCTCTACACTTGAGGGGGGAACACCAATGCGAGAAGATACGGTATCTCCCAATCTTACAGTAGGAAAAAGTATATTAAGTCATGCTCCATTGAGTGAAGATGACTTTTTTGTTGTACCTGCTATTATTGAATAGTCATAGGTATAGTTCGTAAAGATTACTAAAGGATAAAAAATGGCAGAAGAAGAATCTAAATTTAATGTAAAAAAACTCCTCCAGAGTGTTGTGAGTCATGGCTCATCAGATTTGCACTTAGTCAGTCGAAGTGAACCACAAATTAGAATGGGTGGAAAGCTCAAAAGAGTGAATCTTCCTATTATGGATGGTGAAGATGTAGAAGAGATGTGTTACTCTCTTCTTACAGAGAAACAAAAACAGGACTTTGAAGAGTTTAATGAGCTAGACTTTGCAATAGAAGTTCCAGGAATGGGACGATTTAGAGGAAACTATTATAGAACTATGGGTGATGTTGCTGCTGCATTTAGGATTATTCCTGTTGAAATTCCTTCATTAGATGATCTAGGAGCCCCAGGGATTTATAAAGAGATGATCAAAAGAGAAAAAGGGATGATACTTGTAACTGGTCCTACTGGTTCTGGTAAATCTACAACTCTTGCTGCTATGATTAATGAGATTAATATCACCGAGTATAAACATATTCTTACTGTTGAAGACCCCGTTGAGTTTATTCATCAAAATAAAAAATCTCTCTTTTCTCATAGAAATGTTGGACCAGATACAAATAGCTTTGCAGCGGCGATGAAAGGTGCTTTGCGTCAAGACCCTGATATTGTTATTATTGGAGAGATGCGTGAAGAGGTTACAGTAGAAGCTGGTCTGACTATGGCAGAGACAGGTCACTTGGTTTTTGGTACACTGCACACCTCTTCAGCTCCAGGAACAATCAACCGTATTATTGATGTTTTCTCCGCAGAGAGACAAGATCAAATTAGAGCTATGGTTGGGGGTTCATTGGTGGCTGTTATATCACAAATGCTTTTACCAAAAAAAGGTGGTGGTCGTGTGGCTGCTGCAGAGATTTTGATTACCAATAGTGCTATTGGTAACCTTATTCGTGAGAATAAAGTACACCATATCTACTCTCAGATGCAGATGGGTCAAGGTGATTCGGGAATGCAAACACAAACACAATCAATTTTGGGTTATTATAAAGATGGTAAAATTACAAGAGATGTAGCTATACAGTTTGCAAATAAACCTGATGAGATGAGAGCTGCACTTGATAAACTATAAAGGATAAAAAGTTATGGACTTTTCAACACTCAATTTAAATTACTTTGATGTAATTATTGCTTCTATTATTTTTATTTTAGGGCTTAAGGGCTTTATTAATGGCGTCATCAAAGAATTTTTTGGTCTTTTGGGACTTATTGGTGGAGTCTATATAGCATCAAGAATGGCCGACCAAGCTGCTACTTTTATTGATGCAAACTTTTTTCAGATGGAGAATATGGCTGCACTAAAACTTATTGCTTTTCTTGCTATACTCGCATCAACTTGGCTTATCTCTATAGCTATTGGAGGACTCTTCTCTAAACTCACCCATGCAAGTGGATTAGGTTTTATGAATCGTCTTTTAGGTTTTGTTGTGGGTGGTGGAAAATATTTTCTTATTTTTGCTCTTATTATTACAGCACTCTCTAATGTTAAGCTTGTTACAGATAATTTGGACAAACATGTACAAGGGAGTATCCTCTACCCATACCTCAAAGAGTCAGGGGCTTTTTTGATTAATATTGACCTCAATACTTTTCAGAGTGACCTCAATAGCACCCTTCTCTCATCTGCTCTTACATCTCAAGATACAAATCAAACAGATGCTAAGTAAAGATGCAAGATGCTAGAGTATCAAACGCTCTTAGAGACTTTTAGAAAGCTTCTAAGAGATAAGGGACTAAAATTTACAAAACAGCGTGAGCTAATACTCAAAACCCTCTACGAAAACGAAGACCACTCTACACCAGAAGAGATTTTGGGTATGATAAAAACACAATACCCAAATCTTACTATAGGTATTGCTACTATATACCGTACACTCAGTGTATTAGAGGAGTCAGGTATGGTAGACTCTCTCTCGTTTGGTGCCAAAGGCAAAAAGTATGAATTAGGTACCAAAGCACACCATGACCATCTAATATGTATAGAGTGTGAGAAACTTATAGAGTTTTATGATGAGATAATAGAAGAGCAACAAAAAAAAATAGCCAAAAAATTTAACTTCAAAATGACAGGACATAGTATGAATATTACAGGTATTTGTAAAGAGTGTCAAGAGAAACAATCATAATATAGGAGAACCATTGATATTTGATAATCAATATATTCAAGAGAGAATTAAAAAAAGCAAAAAACTAAGAGAAGAGGGAATCAACCCCTATCCAAACCAAGTCAAACAAGGAACACCCTCTGCACAAGTAAGAGAAGAGTGTGGCTATATCAAAGAGATGGATGCAGATGAGAAAAAAGATGAGCAGAGAGCCTATACCCTCACAGGACGGCTAAAACTTATTAGAATTATGGGAAAAGCTACTTTTGCACAGATAGAGGACTACTCAGGTATTATCCAAATCTACTATACAAGAGATGATTTTGCAGAGGGCTTTTATAATAATACTCTTAAAAAACTCTTTGAAGTAGGTGATATAGTCCAAGTCAAAGGTTTTCCTTTTATTACACAAGTAGGGGAGCTTACTTTGCACTGTAATGAGATAAATATGGTAACAAAAGCTATCTCACCACTCCCAGAGAAGTTTCACGGACTCCAAGATAAAGAGCTACGATACCGCCAAAGATACCTAGACCTTATTATGAATCCTGATGTCAAAAAGACCTTTGAGACACGAAGTAAGGTTATCTCACTTACACGAAGATTTTTTGAAGAGAGAGGCTTTTTGGAAGTTGAAACCCCTATGATGCACCCTATTGCAGGTGGAGCCAATGCCAAGCCATTTGTTACTCATCATAACTCTTTGGGGATTGATAGGTATCTACGAATTGCACCAGAACTCTATCTTAAAAGACTTATTGTAGGTGGATTTGAAGCTGTCTTTGAGATTAATAGAAACTTTAGAAACGAAGGGATGGATGCCACGCATAACCCTGAATTTACCTCTATAGAGTTCTATTGGGCATATAAAACCTATAGAGACCTTATAGAGCTTACCAAAGAGTATTTTGAGTATCTCTTTGAGCATCTTAAACTCTCTAAAACTCTTCCTTATGGTGATTTAGAGATTAACTTTGATAACTTTACAGAGATAGGATTGGTAGAGAGTTTGACTGCTATAGGTGGGGTTCCTGCTGAAATTTGCCATGACAAAGAGAGTATTTATGCTTATTGTAAAGAGCAAAATATACAGCTCAAACCAAACCTCAATCTAGGACAACTCCAAGGAGAGCTTTTTGATGAGTTTGTAGAAGCAAAGCTTATAGACCCCACATTTATCACCGATTATCCTGTAGAGATTAGCCCACTTGCTAGAAGAAGTGATACCAATCCAGCTATTACAGAGCGGTTTGAACTCTTTATGGCAGGTAAAGAGATAGCCAATGCCTTCTCTGAACTCAACGACCCAATCGACCAATTAGAGAGATTTGAGGGGCAGATGTCTGCAAAAGATGCAGGAGATGATGAAGCCCATGAGATGGATGAGGATTTTGTCAATGCTCTCTCCTATGGTATGACCCCAACAGCAGGACAAGGAATAGGGATAGATAGACTTGTGATGATGCTTACCAACCAACACACTATCCGTGATGTTCTGCTCTTTCCTGCTATGAAACCAGAAGCACTCAAACCTGAAACTATTGTGGTATCAGATGCAAACAGATGCAAAAAATGTGGGAATGAAAACCCTGATGAACTCAAACCTGCCAAGAAAGGCAAAGGTTCGTTTTGTATAGATAGTATCGCTTGTAAAAAGCGACTCCAATCTAACTAGATAAAACTTGGTGCATCATTAGCAAAGAGAATTAAATCTCCTGCTATTGTTTGTGTCACAAGCATCTCTTCCATATCTGCTTTATTAGAGAGTTTATGAAGCTTCTCTGGATTAATATACTCTTTAAAGAGAGCA
>Ga0193964_1001291_pt1 | contig 11072 bp, 11 predicted proteins | sample FB_7_MG_FD_140323 | JGI IMG/M metagenome (GOLD analysis project Ga0193964, IMG submission 140323) | Microbial mat bacterial communities from the Broadkill River, Lewes, Delaware, United States - FB_7_MG | ecosystem: Environmental > Aquatic > Freshwater > River > Microbial mats | place: USA...
ATGTCCAATATTAATATCTCTACCACCTAGTCCATAGATTTTATTACTTACTAATGGTCTATAAGGTGTGTTAAATAAAGCAGCTGTTACATCGTTATAAAGTAACCCTGTTTGACCACCTGGTGCACTTCTATCCATACATACTACTGCTTTAGCATTTTTTAGTACTTCTACTAATTTATCCATTTGAGTTGGTCTGAAAACTCTTGGCATAACAACACCAGCTTTGATACCCTCTTCTCTCATTTTATCAGCTGCAACTTGAGCTGTTTGATAAGTTGTACCTAAACAAACAACAATTACATCTGCATCATCAGCCTTGTATGTTTCAATCATGTTGTATTTTCTACCACTGATTTTTGCATATTCTTCAAACACTTCTTCAATAACAGTTACTGAATCCATCATAGCTTTATTTTGTTTTGCTTTATGCTCAAAATGCCAATCAGATTCTGTTTGTACTCCATGAGTTACAGGTTTATCAAAATTTAACATTGAGTTAACTTCTTTATAATCCCCAACAAAATCATAAGCAACTTCATCTTGAAGTGGTCTAACATTTTGCGCTTTATGAGATGTTAAAAATCCATCTTGATTTACAATAACAGGAAGTCTTACATCTAAATGTTCACCAATTCTAAATGCACATAATACTAAGTCATAAGACTCTTCTGGTGTACATGCATCAATTGATATCCAACCTGATTGATTTGCTAAATACATATCCGAATGGTCACCATTTACATTTAATGGTGCTGCTAATGCTCTATTAATCATACATAATACAATTGGTAATCTCATACCAGATGCTTGATATAAAGTTTCAACCATAAGTGCTAAACCTTGAGAAGAAGTTGCAGTTGCAGCTCTTGCTCCTGCAGCACTTGCTCCAATACATCCAGACATTGCTGCATGCTCAGACTCAGTCATAATCATCTCACCATCTACATAACCATTTGCATTGTGTGATGCATAAGCTTCAACTGTACCAGTTGATGGTGTAATAGGATATGCAGAAACAACATCAACGCTTGCTTGTCTTAAAGCATGTGAGTTTGCAACATTTCCATCCCAAACTTCAACTTCATTTAATTCCATACTTCTTTTATTTCTATACATCTTCTTATTCACCTTTCTTTGTCTTCTCTGGCCATTGTGTCAGAGCATCTTCATTTTTTGTATGTTCATCAAACATTACTAAAGATTTTGGATTTGTAGGACATACCTCAGAACAGATTCCACACCCTTTACAGTGATCATAGTCAATTCCAACCATCTCTTTATCTCTTGATATAATTGAACTATCTGGACAGTATAACCAACAGTTTTGACAATCTATACAAAGATCAACATTCCATACTGGTTTTACAACTCTCCAATCTCCAACATATTTGTTAATTGAATTTGTTTCTGCTGTATTTCTATCTTCTGGATGAACATCTACTACAGTATGATCTATCTCACCTTCAAACGAAAAACATGCAGCCCCAGGAACTAATTCGTCCCATCCCATATCCCAAATTGAATTTTCAAAATGGTCTTTATTCTTATATAAATTATTTACTAAATCTTTATGTTGTGCCATTACTTACTCCTATTTCACTTCATCATATGCTCGCTGAATAGCCAACATATTTGCATCAATAATTTTTTCAGGAAGTTTTTTAAGTACTTTTTTCATTGCTAGTTTAAAGTCTTCAATAGGGAACATTCCACTAATTTTCATAAATGCACCAAGTACCGGTGTATTTGGTATTGGTCTACCAATTGTCTCTTGTGCTATTTTTAAACAATCTAATGTATAAACACTATCTTCTTTCCCCTGAAGTGCAGGGATAAGTGATATTAATTCATTTTTGTCAAGATGTGTTGTAATAATATATTTTGTATTTTCATCACAATCCTCAGTTATATTATCTGAAAAAGCTAATCCTGGATCTATAACAAATACAAAGTTTGGACACATATATCTTTCATGATTTAAAAGTAAATTATCGTCAACTCTGTTATAAGCTGTCATAGCAGCACCTCTTTTTGCAGACCCATAAAATGAAAATGCTTGCACCTGCTTACCAGTAGCTGCCAAAACAGAGGCTAAACCCTTAGCTCCTGTAACCGCTCCTTGCCCAGCACGACTGTGCCATCTAATCTCTAGCATTTTAACTCCTATACTTGTTTATTTTTTTAATATTAACTAAACTATAATTTCTTAGCCCAATTTTAAGCAATTACAACTTACATTATGCTTTAGAAATGGTGCTTTTAATTAAATTTACCGCTTCTAAAGCATTGGTGGTTACAAGAGGTGTGTAGCAACATAACTCTTTCTTATAACCATATCCGCATAATACCCCACAACTACTAATATTAGCGCGGTTTGCTGCAATCAAATCCAATTTTGTATCTCCTATCATGAAAACCTCTCTAGAAGGCTTTATTCCCATGTTTTTTAGTGCAACTTGAATCGGTTCTGGGTCAGGTTTTGGATTTTTCACCTCTTGACGACCAATTATTGTCTCAAAATATTCAAAAACACCCAAATTTTTTAACAATGGTATACTATATTGTGTAGTTTTTGTAGTAACCACTCCAAGTCTTGCAAATTTTGCTGCTTCTTGGACTGATTCCTTTGCAGATTCTAGTAAAATTGTCTTCTCTTCTGAAATTTCTCTATAATTTTCTTTATAACTCTCTACAAAATCCATAACTCTACTTTGTTCAACTCCTAAATTAGCAAACATAATATCCAATGGATACCCTATATGACTTTTTATCTCCTCATCATCTCCACTAAAATTAAAACCTTGTTTTCTAAAAGCATAATGAAATGATTCTAATATTGCTTCTGTACTATCTATTAAAGTACCATCTAAATCAAATAGTATTGTTATCTTTTTGTTATTCACTTTTTATCCACTCCTCTTGATTATGTGTAATACCTATAAGTGCTGGTGTTACATTTTTTATATTTTTATTAACACTTGTAATGCTATTAGGTACAAATAAAAAAAGATATGGTAAATCATCACTTATATATTTATAAATTTTTTTATAAATCTTGCCAAACTCTTTTTTATCTATGGTTCTTTCTGCTTGTTCTATAAGTTTATCTACTTCACTATTTTGATATCCCACAAAATTAAATCCACCTTTTTTATTACTATTGCTATGCCAAATAGATCTAGCATCAGGTGTTAAAGATAAATTCCAAGCCAAAATAACTGCTTCAAAATTTCTTGGATGAACCACTGTATTTAAAAAAGCTTGCCATTCCATCACTCGTATTTTCATCTCTACACCAATCTGTTTTAATTGATGTTGCATTATTTGAGCTACATTAACCCCAGTTGAACTACCAGCACTTGTAATAACTGTAAATGAAAAAGGATTTTCTTTTGTATATCCAACTTCTTCTAATAGTTGTTTTGCTTTTAGTTTATTTTGTACAATAGGTTTTACATTTTCATTATATGCAATACTCCCTTTTAAAAAAGGTCCCGTACAAACAGAAGCATGACCAAAATACAAGATATCTGCCATCTGTTGTCTATCAATAGCTAAACTAATCGCTTCTCTTACTTTCAAATCTTTAAACTTATCACTTTTTAAATTTAAACCCACATAAGAGTAACCAAAACTTTGTTTTTCATAGATGTTAAAATTTGATTTAAATTGTTCATCAATTTGTCTATCAACTTGTATTGGTGTTAATCCACCTAAATCCAATTGTTTTTGTTTTAACATATAAAATGAAGTTGTAGGATCTGGGACAAATTTATATAATATTTTTTCAATATGTGGCACTTTTTCAAAATAGTTTTTATTTACTTCTAAAACAATATCACTAGAAAGTTTTAATTCATTGAGTGTATAAGGTCCTGTCCCTATTGGCTTTTTATTAAAAGATGCAGTCATAATATTTTCTTCATTTTTTAAGATATGAAAAGGGAGCATCCCCATCATCCAAATCTCTAAAGCTTTAAAATATGGTTCTTTATAATCAATTTGTATTGTATATTTATCAATAATTTTTACAGTTTTTACTTTTGAATAATTTGAAGTATAAGGTGAAAATATTTTTGGATTAATTATCGTATTGTATGTAAAAAGTACATCTTGTGATGTAAACTCTTTTCCATCATGCCAAAGAACATTGTGTTTAAGTTTTATTATTAAAGTAGTTTTATCTTTGAAATAATATGATTGTGCTAAATCTTCAACAACATTTCCATCTTTGTCATACTTAAATAGTCCATTAAAAACCCAATCTGCAATTTCAGCACTTGCAGAGTCTGATGCTAAAATAGGATTAATTCTACTAGGATTTGATGATAAACTTAAATTTAAAGTTGATGCAAATAAAAAAGTATTAATTATAAGTAGATATATTAGATTTTTCATAATGAATTGTACATAAAAAAAGCCAAAAAGAAAATCCATTTTGGCTTTTGAAGAAAACTGGTAAAAATACCGATTATCTTTTTGAGAACTGAGGAGATCTTCTCGCTTTTCTTTTCCCTGGCTTTTTTCTTTCAACAGATCTTGAATCTCTTGTAAGTAAACCATGTGGTTTAAGAATTGTTCTGAATTGCTCATCATAAGCAACTAATGCTCTTGAGATACCATGTCTTAAAGCATCAGCTTGTGCAGAGTAACCACCACCTAAAGTTTTTGCTACTATGTTTACTGATTCTAATTGTTTAGATACTTCTAGTGGTTGTCTAACTCTTTTTTTAAGAGCTTCGTGACCTCCAAGCCAAACATTTAATGCTACACCATTTACAGTGATTTCACCTTTTCCAACTTCTAACCACACTTTTGCGATTGCAGTTTTTCTTCTTCCTGTTGCGTATACTTTTGCCATCTATATTATCCTTGTACCTGTGCTGTATGTGGGTGTTCTGCACCTTCATAAACTTTTAAGTTTTTAAGTATTTTTGCACCTAATTTTGTTTTTGGTAACATACCTCTAGTAGCTAATCTAAATAGCTTCTCTGGGTTGTTTTCTAACATATCTGACATTTTGTGAGTTTTTGTACTACCAAAATAACCAGAGTGTGTGAAGTAGTTTTTATCTGCTAATTTAGCACCAGTAAATTTAACTTTACCAGCATTGATAATAATAACATTATCTCCACAATCAATATTTGGTGTGAAAGATGGTTTGTTCTTCCCTCTTAAAATTGTTGCAACTTCTGTAATTAGTCTACCGAAAATTCTATCTGTAGCATCGATTACAATCCAGTCTTTTTTAACATCTACTTGATGTGTACTTTGTGTAAATTTCATCTGAAATATATCCTTTCTTGAAAATAAGTTCGGAATAATATCGATATTTACTTAAATAAAGCTTAATTTCAGTTTCTTATAAGATTTATTTTTAAATTCTTTTTTATTCATTTCATTTTATTAGCTCAATCCATTATTCAGTTTTATTTAAGATTAAAGAAAATAGCTTTAGCAGTTAAGTTCTTTTTATCTGTCTTTGCACTAAATATGCCTTAACTATCTGGCTATTTATCTTCAAGTTACGCGTAATTTTTTTTGTTAACCTTAAATAAAACTGAATAATGGATTAAGCCTTGATTTTAGTTAGGTTAGAATATAATTATATCAATATTATCATAAAGAGAATATCATGAACTACTATACAAAAGAATTATCAGCTATCAAAAAATCTAATAGATTTAGAAAAAGAAAAATTTATAATCCAAGTTTAAAAGATATGGCATCAAATGATTATCTAGGTCTTGCATCTAATAAGCAAACATTCACCAAAGCATACAAAAGAGTTTCACAAGAAAGATCAGTGGCTCCAAAAGCTTCATTAATAGTAAATGGTTACTCTAATATTCATAAAAAATTTGAAAAAAAACTTTGTAAAATTAATGGCTTTAAAGCTGGAATTGTAGTAGGAAGTGGTTTTTTAGCAAATATCTCACTTATTGAAAGTATGGCTCGAAAAAAAGATATTATTTTTATAGATGAGGAGTATCATGCAAGTGGTATCTTAGCTTCAAAGTTAACTCAAGGGGAAGTTGTATTTTTCAAGCACAATGATTTTGAAGATTTAGAAACTAAAATAAAATCTAGTCAAAACTACAACAGAATTCTTATAGCCATAGAGGGTGTTTACTCAATGGGTGGAGATATAGCTCCAAAAGAGTTTTATGATATCTCAAATAGATACAATGCTCTTTTAATAGTTGATGAAGCTCACAGCTCTGGAGTTATTGGGGAAAACTTACTTGGCTGGTATGATTATCACAAAATTCAACCAAATAATAATCATATTAAAATGGGAACATTAGGAAAAGCCTATGGGAGTTATGGAGCTTATATTTTAGCTTCAAAAGAGATAATATCATTTTTAGAAAATCGAGCTAAACCTATCATCTATAGTACAGCACCTTCACTTTTTGATATAGCTTTAGGATATGAAAACCTTAAATTTATACTTAAATACAAACAAAATATAACAGAAAAAATTTCAGAATATCAACAAATAGTCAAAGAAAAATTAGGTATCACTACAAACTCTATGATAGTTCCAATAGTAATAGATGATAATAAAAAAGTGCTAGAGATACAAAACAAACTTTTAAAATCTGGATATGTAGTAGGTGCCATACGACAACCAACTGTAAAAAAAGCTATCATACGACTTATAATCAAACTCGATATCACCAAAAAAGATTTAGAACATATTTGTGAACTTATTAATAAGTTTTCAAATAAAAGTTAAAAATTACACCCCAGAGATTGAATTTCTACTTTATTTAAATAGATAAAATTCCTTAGTATAATTTAAAAAATATACTAAAGATATGGTTCTACAATTATTAATTAAAGTTATCTTTGCTATGATTTTTAAATAAATCTTACAAGGATATTCAAATGACCCCATCACAACTCTATAGAGAAGAAACTCAAAATGGTAAATTAAAAGCTGAAATAAAAGAGATGCTCGCATCAAAAGCTCTTAGTAGATATGAAGCGGAAGAATTAATACAGTTAAATGTACTCAATGAGATAGAACGACCTAGAAAAATACACTCATCAGAAATCAAAAAGTTAAAAGAAAATCATAATATGACTTCAAAAGAGAAGTTAGATACCATTGCTCATCTTTATACAAATAATGGATTTGAGGTAGTAAATAGGGATAGATTAGAGATAAAACTATCTAAAAAGAAAAAGTTTTCTTATCTTAGTGCATTTTTTTGGTTTTTACTGCTTGGGGTTGGACTGGTTATTTATATTTTATATTATCTTTTAAAAAGGGATGATAATGTAGCTATAACCGTTGAAGATAATTATAAAGTAAAACCAGATCAAATAGAAGAAGAGATAATTGACGCTGAACTTTTAGAAGATGATATACAAGAAGATATTGAAGAATTAGATGAAATAGTAGAAATAGCAGATGAAGAACAAACTCACAAAGAAGTAACTGAAAATATTGAAGAGAATTCAGCTCAAGAATTAGAAGAGTCTATCGATGAAACCAAAAAGACAGAGGAGCAACTTCAAACAACTCAAACTTTATAATAAAGAATCAAAGCCGTTTATAAAGGCGATTTATTTGAGAAAAATATGGCACTGTCACCTATTTTCCCCTCCTCAATAATTTTTCAGATAAAAGCTAGGAGCTCCTAGCTTTACTAATATTAATAAACTGTTATAGTTTTTTTAATATTTAGATACTCAATTGGTTCTTTTGTTTGTTTACAATATTTCACACCATCAACATAAGCACAGTTGTTATATCCAATAGTTTTTTGTACTGTTCTATATTCGTACTTCGGTTCACATCTTGTAACTGTTTCATATGATTTACACATTTTTCCAGCTCTCATATTGTTAGCTGTATAAGCACCACCTAAACCACCTACAACTTTTGCTACATCTCTACCATTTCCACCACCGATTTGATTTCCAATAGCCACACCAATTACTGCACCAACTAAAGTATCTACACCTATTGAATTTGTATCAGTGCTTCCACATCTTACATTTACCTCAACAGTATCTTCATAACACTGTTCACCAACTTTTACTTTCTCTGTAAATGGTTTTGTTATAAGTGTTGACTCTGTTACTTTAACCATCTCTGCTTGTAAACTAGATGCTAACACACCTACAGCTAAAATATATTTTAAACTTTTCATATTTCTCTCCATAATTGTCTATACACCATAATTATATCATTAACTTTTTATATTAAAAATAAAATACTCATAATAGTTTCTATCCCTAATTCTTCAGGTTCAACATTTAATAAGATAAGACTATGTTCTAGATATAACAACATTTTAGATGTGATAACTTCAAAACTATTATTTGATGGGTCTAACACTGATTCTTGCTTTGATTTTATATAGTATAAATCAGCTAATTTAATAGTATCTATAGTCTGAGTATTTAATTTTTTTTCTAGTTCAATTTGCCAATTATTTTGCCATGTTAAAAAAAGATACTTACCACTATTATCTTTATTAAACTTAATTCTCCACTGAATAATTTGTAAGTTTTTATACGCTTTTTGTAATTTATCAACATCATAACTTAAAGCTGTCATCTTATATTTAGAATCCATATCATATGCTTCATAAAACATTTTATAAATACCAATTGCAAGATAATCACTTCTATAACTCACATCTGTTTTTTTATCAAAAGCATGGTTGAGATAATCTTGATAATGTTTCAATGGGATACTATTATCTACATAGAGATTTATCTCATCGATATTCTCATCGATATTCTTTCTCAATAAGTTGTTAAGCTGTGAACTATAAGCTTTTGGGTTTCTTTTATCTAATTTTACTTTATACTCTAAAAGTAGTTCAACTAAAGCTTTGTAATTATTTCTTATATGTTTTGCATTTTCTGTTTGAACACTGTTTCTAAGCTTGTCTTGTACATTATTACAACCTGTAAATACCAATAAAATCAATATCAACAGGTATTTCATATTTTAAATTATCCTAACTCAATATCATCTTCAAACTGTGTTTCAACTCTTAGCATAGTCATATATGGTAACTTTCCTGGTAGTTTTATAGGATTTGTATTTCCACTATGAACTGACTCTAACTCTTTCTCAGACTCAGTAATAATTTTTTTGAAGCTTATATAGTATTTTCCATTCTCTTTTTTATAGATAGATCCTATCTCGTTATCAACTTCAACTATAGTACTATTCAACGGTGAAAATATTTCTGTCTCTTCATTTGGATATGTTTTATATTTACATAAAAAATACTCTTCATCTTCTAGTACAAGACCGCTTACTTCATAACTTCCAGCACTTAAAGCATAATCATGGTTTTGTGTATCATTTTTTTCAAATGGTTTATGGATAAGATATGCATCTGTAAAACCACGATTTTTTGTTGTGTTTAATTCATCTTGATATTTTTGTGCTTCAAACTTATCACTATAACAATCTTCTAATGCCATTCTATAAGCATATGCAGTTACTGCACAATAATATGGTGACTTTGTACGACCTTCAATTTTAATACTATCAACTGCACCACTATCAACTATCTCTTTTACATGACTTGCTAGATTCATATCTTTTGCATTAAAAATATATGTTCCTATCTCTGGTTGCTCTTCAAGACGAAAAAGTGTCCCATGGTCATCATTTCCAGCATACAAAGTGTATTCAAATCGACAATCATTTGCACAACTTCCACGATTTGGCACTCTTCCCATCTGTACAGCACTTACTAAACATCGTCCACTATATGCAAAACACATACTTCCATGTACAAAAACTTCTATCTCTAAATCTGGTAACTCTTTTTTTATCTCTTGTACATCTTTTAAGCTTATCTCCCTTGCAGCGATAATTCGTCTTACACCCATATCATAGTAAACTTTTGCATCAAGATAGTTCATCACATTTGCTTGAGTTGAAAGATGTATAGGTATTCCAGGAGCTAACTCATTACAAAGTTGGACAACCCCTGGAGTCGCCACTATAAGTGCATCCGGTTCTAAAGCTGCTATATTTTTTATATGAGATTTCAAAAGCTCTATTTGAGAATTAAATGGGAATCCATTTATCGTTACATATACTTTTTTCCCTAAAGAGTGTGCATAAGCAATCCCCTCTTTAAAACTCTCCATTGTGAACTCTTTTCCACTTCTGATTCGTAAAGAGAAATGACTCACTCCACCATATACAGCATCTGCTCCATAGGCAAATGCTATTTTTAATTTTTCTAAATTACCTGCTGGAGATAATAGTTCTACTTTCTTCATCTATATTTTCCTATTTTAATAAAAATCTTTCTAAATTTTGTGTAATATTTGTATCCATGGGTTCAATAGTTTCATTGTTGTCCATTTCAAATTGAGGTATTGGTAAATCTTTATTGATAATTCTTACACATCGAACCCGTCCATCTTTAAACTCTTGAACTGATTTTATTATTTCACCATCTTCAATATTTAACCCTTTTGCATACTGCCAAATATTGTTTCTACCAGACTCTGTATCATTTGACCAATAAAACACTCCACCATAACCATTATATATCTCATCTTTATGATTTTTGTGAAGATTATCTAGTTGTCCTATAGTTGGTAACTGCCAATCTTCAAATCCACCTATTCTCAAATTTTCACAATATTTTTTTGCTTTTTCCCACTCTATTGGTGTATTTGCAGCAGTTTTTGTATCTTCCCACATCTCGTTGTCTATGGTTTGTGTGTAAAGTCTTATATCAAGAGGTATTGTTATAAGTTCATATGATAACTCGTTAAAACTATCTGCATAAATATCCTTATAAAAAACAACCTCTTTATATCCATTTCTAATTCTAAATTCCATATTAGTATCTGCATCTACTTCAAATACTCTATTTCTCGCATGAAGTACTTTTTCAAACTTACCATTAAGATAGAGGTCTCCATCTTCACCAACTAAAAAAACTTTTGCTTTTGCTCTTTCAAATTTCAAATATATAGTTGGAATTGTGGTTACTTTAATATTGATAGTTTTTGCAATATCATCTTTAAAAAACTTTTTATTTGCAAAAGCATAAAGATAATTA
>Ga0193964_1001292_pt1 | contig 11070 bp, 12 predicted proteins | sample FB_7_MG_FD_140323 | JGI IMG/M metagenome (GOLD analysis project Ga0193964, IMG submission 140323) | Microbial mat bacterial communities from the Broadkill River, Lewes, Delaware, United States - FB_7_MG | ecosystem: Environmental > Aquatic > Freshwater > River > Microbial mats | place: USA...
CGCATTGATTACTTTTTTGTCACCCGTGACCTCATTGAAAACGGTATTGTAAAAGATGCATTTATTGATAATGATATCTTTGGTTCTGATCACTGCCCGGTCGGATTGGTGGTCGAAGTGTAGGCACGGTTAACCACGCCTTTTAAAGTTAAAAGCCCCTGCCCGGCACAATTTGTGTCGGGCAGGGGCTTTTTAAACAGGCTCTAAAAAAATACTATATTATTTTTTCTACAGGCCTTCTTTCAGGGACATGTTCTGGTACTATCTCAAGATTGTTTACCTTTTCCGATACATAAAGTCCGCAATAACAGGCCCCAAATTCCTCCATATCCGGCTTGCGGTAATCGCAGGGGCAGATAATGTCCTTGTCGTGCTCCCGGTCTCCGCAGGCCAGGCGGCAGGGGCAGGCCATGTAGCCGTATCTTTCTTTATTGAGCTGTAGGCTTTCCAGCAATTCGAAAACCAGATCCCTATCCTTGTTAAAAAAAGCCCCTTGTTTTTCCTGTGATTTTTTCAATGCATCATAAAGCTGTTCTATGTTCATTTTTTTATTCCCAATGCTTTTTTAATATCATTTTGTTTGTTTCCAACAATTATGGTCTCTTTGTTGATTTCAATGGTAGGAAAAGAGCACCTTGGGTTTAATTCTTTGATTTCCTTGATAACGGCCTTGCGTTCATCCCCCTTGAGGTCGTCAACCTGTACGTATTCATATTCAATATTGTATTTGTCAAACAATTTCCTAGCGGCTTTGCAGTGGCTGCAGCTACTTAATCCGTATACCTTGATAATACAAGTGCACATTTAAATTTTTCTCCTTAAATATTTCAATTTTTGAACCATCAAAAATAAAGCATATATTATGCCTGCACAAAATTTAATGTCAACGTGCAATGTTGGTATTGCTGCTGTGTGCATCCTTAATCTTCATTCGAAACAGGGTGGATTTTCGGGATATAAAAAAAGTAATTTTTTTCTTGCTTTTTATTTTTTTGTTTTGTTATATTCGTAGAAATTCTTTCGATACTTATCAAGTTTTAAAACTTACGAAAATTTATTTTATAACCAGTTGTATTATGTATCGTCAATGATACGTTTTGATGAGACATATGTGTGTTAACGCTTTCCTTTTAAGGCGAGCCTGGTAACTGATTCTCCCGGATAAATATAATTACCGGTAATTTACTGGTGCTAATTCGCAAATAAAACAATGATGGTATTGTTTTTGCAAAATTTCTGCATTAGATTAATCAACGGGTTGGGGTGTTTTTGATCAATCCCGGTTAAAATGAGGAGGCAAGAAGATGACTAAAGTAATTGCATATCAGAAAGCTGAAAGCCGGTCAGAAAAAAAACGGGCTCCTTTTTATGGTGCGATTAAGTCTGAAGATGAATTTTATTTTCAAATAGCCTCCTTATTCCGGGAGGCGACCAAAGGCCGCAGACAATTATCAGGGCAAATGCTTGAGCAGATGCTCAAGGCAAAAGAACGGACCGCTCTGGGAAAAGATCTGTCTACAACCCATATTGATGGCAGGGTCAAAAACTGGCTCTCATAGACAGCGTTTAATAAACTTTTAAAACAAAAGGAGTGTTATCAATGGCTGAAAAAATGGGAATTTATAAGTGTCAAAAATGCGGCAACATTGTTCAGGTTCTTCATGGTGAACAACCGCCTGCAACCTGCTGCGGAAAACCCATGGATCGCTTGGTGGCCAATACGGTTGATGCCGCTAAAGAAAAGCATGTTCCCGTAGTGGAAAAAATCGACGGTGGATACAAAGTGTCTGTGGGCAGCGTCGCTCATCCCATGACAAAAGATCACTGGATCGAGTGGATTGAGCTTGTATCCTGTGACGGTGCATATGTTCAGCGTATGATGCTGGCTCCGGATGCGGCACCCGAAGCGGTTTTTAAATGCGATGCGGACAAGGTTGATGCCATGGCCTACTGCAACCTTCACGGACTGTGGAAAGCTTAAAATTATGTAGCATGAAGCATTATTTGGGGTAGAAATCGGCTATTATAAGGATTGAATATGTTGATTTTCCAAATATGAAAGGCCCGCCGTCTTTGTTTTGAAGACGGCGGGCCATTTCTTTTAGTCCCTTGCTATAAGTTTGATCGTCTTGCTAACCGTCAGCTTTTTTAACATGTCGATAAAATTTGATCATAGGTATCTTTTTTTTTCGTTTATAATCACCAGGGCCTTTCGATAAAATGATTTTAACTTGCGAGGGATTCCTATAATATGAATTCTGTAAAGGCATTAAATGATTTCCAGCCTCCTGGGTAACTTGCCGGTCTTTTTGATTTTGTGGTCGTGACAAAAAAGTTAAGGACATAAATGTTATGATTAAAAATGTGTTTATTCGAAAAACCACAATTCATGCCCCGGTTTCCAAAGTTTTTTCCTGGCATGCAACAGATGGTGCCATCAAGCGGCTTACGCCGCCATGGACACCCCTGGCATTGGTGGCAAGGAAGGGCAAGGGAATTGACAAAGGCGTTGAAGTCACTTTCAAAATCAAACTTTTTGGAATTCCCATGAAATGGGAGGCCCGGCATATTTATTACAAAAAAAATGAAATGTTTCGGGACTGCCAAGTTAAAGGCCCTTTTGCCGACTGGGAGCACAGCCATCTGTTTCATGCAACATCAACCGATTTAACCGTGATGGAGGATCAGGTCAAGTTCCGGCTCCCCTTTGGTATTTTCAGCCTTCCCTTCTACGGATATGCACAAAGGCAGCTTGAACGCATTTTTTTTTATCGGCATCAGGTTCTCAAATATGATATGGAGAACCGGGTGGGACAAATACAAAAGCAGCGGATTTTGATTTCAGGCGGGTCCGGCGCTATTGGAAAGGCCCTGGTCGCTTTTTTAAAAACATGTGGTCATGAGGTGATCCGTCTGGTGCGGGATCCCAGGGTATGTGATCCCAATGCCCGACCACAAGATGTGCACTTCTGGGACCCATACCAAAATATTTTAGATATGGATGCGATTGGGCCTGTTGATGCGGTAATAAATTTAAACGGTGTGGATATTTCAAAAGGAAGATGGAACAGGCGTCAGCGTGCCAAAATTCTCGATTCACGGGTGATTCCCACCCAGGTGCTTGTGGAAAAAATGATACGGATGGCCCATCCACCCTCTATCTTCATTTCTGCTTCTGCCATCGGGTTTTATGGTGATGGTGGGCCCAGCAGACTGACAGAGGAAAGCGGGGTCAAAGATTGCTTTATATCACAGGTTTGCCGTCGATGGGAAGACGCTTCCCTTGGTGCCATGGCGGCAGGTATTCGCACCGTGCAATTGCGAATCGGGGTGGTGCTTACCCCGGCCGGCGGGGCGCTTGAACGTATGTACATGCCCTTTTTAATGGGGCTTGGTACTCGGCTGTCCCACGGTGGGCAGTATATGAGCTGGATTGGCATAGAAGATGTTCTGGGCGGTATTCTTCATATCCTTGAAAACAAATCAATCAGTGGACCGGTAAATCTTACTGCGCCGGAACCTGTGACTAATGGCGAATTTACCCGTACCCTGGCCTGGGTGTTGAGTCGTCGTGCTCCATTTGTTCTGCCAAAGGCACTGGTGTTGGCAATTTGGGGGGACATGGGAAAGGAAACTTTGTTGGCCTCGGCCAGGGTTGTGCCTGAAAAATTAATTAAAAACGGCTATCAGTTTGTGCATCCCCGGCTGGAAATGGCCCTGGGCCATGTCCTAGGAAGATTTGCCGCAAAAAAGACCGATGGAAAAATTTAAATGACAATCCGATTAAAGGTTCTCTTCTCCTCTCTAATGATTCTGGCCCTGGGGCTGGGATATGCTGATGTCTATTTCCCTGCGGATGGTTTCAGTTTTGAGCGCATGCACATATTTTTATTCAATCTGTGCAGCGGCGGCACGATTTTGCTGTCTTACACTGAACGGCAATCTGCTGTCTCCGACCGCGTGAAGCTGTTTTTTTTGCTCTCCCTGGTCTATGCTTTTAGTGCCTTCCTCAAGTGGTATCCGCTTACATTAGTCATATCTGTGCTGCTCTGTGGCTTGGTGGAGACAATACGCATTAAAAAATTTTCCATGATACCCTATCAGTTTTTTTTGTCCAAGGTGCCGGTGTCTGAAAAATTTCACCAGGCATCCTTATGGTGCCTGTCCATCGGCATTGCCATGGCGTCTGTGGTGATCATCAACAACGAATATGCCCATTGGGTGCATATGGAAAAACTGACCCTGGATACTTTTTTTCTGGGGTATTCATTTCCTTTGTCGTTGATTACCCTGTCCCTTGTTTTCGGTATGCTCAAAAAAATTGAAGGTCCCCAAAGCAAATCCATTATGGAGCTATGCTTCTGGACCATCACCCTGGGCGTGATTATTTTTTTTATTTTCATTCTGTTTGAAACATTTTTGCCCCAGATTTTTGTGACTGCAGCATTGTTCACAGCCGTTGTTATAGTTTTTATGCTCTATTACACCTTTGCGGACAACATGCAGCAGAAAAAGTTTTTAACCTCGGGCATTGGATTTCTCATTGTCACGGCAGTGACGGGCATTGCCTATATTTGCTTACAGATGCAGGATGGATATGATCCCCTGAAGACCAAGTGGCTGCTCCACATTCATGTGTTTGCATCCCTTTACGGCTGGAATCTGTGCGGTCTGGCAGTGATCTGTCGATTTGACGATTTTCCCATCAGGCTTCACTCCACAACCGTGATCATGGTACACTGGCTTACGGCATTGGTGCTGGCACCTCTGGGTATTTTTCAGGGATGGTTTGCGGTACTTGCCATAGTCGGCTATGCATTTATTACCCTGACCCTGTTTTTTTCAGGAAACGGACACATTAATTATGATCAGTAATCGGGAAAAAATTAAACTGTTTCTGTCCCATTTCTCAGGGACATCCAAGGTGCTTGTAATCATCAATGCAGACCCTGATGCCATTGCATCCGCCATGGCTGTGAAACGCATTTTGTGGCGACGGGTCAGCGAGGTCGCGATTACCTATTTTAATCGGATCACCCGGCCGGACAACCTGGCCATGATTGAGTATACCGAAGCCGGAATGGTCCCTTTGACTGATGTGGACAAATCCCTGTTTGATAAATTTGTGGTGGTGGATTCCCAGCCCGACCATAATGAAAATTTCTCCGGTATTGAATATGACGCCATCATTGATCACCACCCGCTATCCTGCTGTGATGCAGCTTTTGTGGATATACGGCCGGATTACGGGGCCTGTTCAACCATGTTCGCCGAATATCTGCGCAGCCTGAAGATAAACCCGTCGGCTAAACTGGCCTCCGCCCTGATGCTGGGGATAAAAACAGATACGGCCAACTTTACCCGCCAGGCATCTTCCAAAGATATCAGGGCTTTTCAGTTTTTATACAAATATGCGAACATGAATATCGTCACCAAGGTGGAACGGGCTCATATGACGGAATCTGACTTAAATTTTTTGGGCAATGCCATAAGGCATAGGATAATTCAGGACAACCGCGCCTTTTATCATGCCGGGGTTATGGATAAACCCGATGAGCTGGTGGTGGCTGCCGATTTTTTTCTTTCCATTGCCGGGGTTAACTGGAGCGTGGTGTCCGGGGTGGTGGATAAAAAGCTGATTGTGATTCTGCGCAACGATGGCTTGCGCAAAGGCGCCGGAAAGACTGCCCAGGAGGCATTTGCCAAATTCGGGTCTGCCGGGGGGCATAAAACCATGGCCCGGGCTGAACTGGAAATTTCCATAATCCGCAAAGAAATTAAGCAGGTAAACCAAAAGGCGCTTACCCAGTGGGTGGTTGAACGGATCACCCAAACCGCAGGGAAAAAGATTGAATAACGGCCATGGCCGACCTGGTCTTTCACCGAGGTTAGGCCAAAATAAATCATGAAAGAAACTAACCGGTTAGTTCAGTTGAAACCGGTACCGGCTTTAGGGAAAGACAACAACAACGTCGGTTGGCAATAACGTGTAACCGACGTTGGCTGTTTTTCCCAATTCCCGAGCTGGTCAGATTTGGGGCAGGGCGTCACACTTTTTTTTAAATTCGCCTTTGGGTTCGCCGCATACAGGACAACTCCAGTCTTTGGGAAGATCCTCAAAGGCCGTGCCGGGGGCAATGCCACTGTCGGGGTCGCCTTGTGCCGGGTCATACTCGTAGTCACAGGGATGGGACCCTCCCGGGCTGCCATCACATCCCCCCGCATCGTCATACACGTAGCCATTGGGGCCGCATTCATATTTATCCATATTGTTTCCTTATTGTACTTTTGTTGGTGTATAAATACAGGGTTAATCCAAATATTAATCCTGCAAGTTGATTATAATTTAGTACCATATTTTAATATGAAAATCTCCCGAAATTCCCAAACATAATCAGTTCGGCTGGATTTGATATTTTCCCGATGGAGGGTGGTTGAACGGCTTACCCAGGCAGCCGGAAGAAAACTGAATAGTTGCTACTTGACGTCATAAGGTTTAAATTTTTTGAATTCAATCCATGAAGCGCACGAATATTTATTTTCGTATATATTCTTCATGGTAAAATGAAAATAATTAAGGACCAAATGAAAACGCCGTTTGCCAATAAATGGCAAACGGCGTTGAATGTTTTACGCTATTTCCGGACTTGCATACGAACTGGAACAGGTCCGGGCAGGGCGTTATTCTTCTTTTTCAAATTCGTCTTTGGATGCGCCGCATACGGGACAGGCCCAGTCGTCGGGAAGATCCGCAAAGGCTGTGCCGGGATCAATGCCGCCGTCAGCATCACCTTCTGCCGGGTCATACACATAACCACAGGGTCCGCATACATATTTGTCCATATTTTTCTCCTTAGTTGCTTTTGTTGGTTTATAAGCACAGGTCTAATCCAATATTAAACCTGCAGGTCGATTATAATTAATAAGCTTCGTCCATGTCCAGGTCTTCGTCGGAAATAGGATCTTTAAATAGATGGTAGGACCAGGACTGGTATGCAATAACAATGGGAATAAAAACTGAAACAACGCCCAGCATGATTTTAAGGGTCAGAGGGCTTGACGATGCATTGAATGCAGTCAGGTTCCAGGCTGGGTTAATGCTCGAGGGAAACAAGGCCGGAAACAGGCCGCAGATCCCAAAAAAAGTGCATCCCATGATCGTCAGGGCCGATGCAAACCAGGCTTTGAACCATGCCTGCTTTGCGTTGAAATACCGGGCACATAACAGTGCAGTCACAGCAATGACAATAATTAAGAACAGGGCTGGGGACTTGATGTAATTGTCATAGAGGCTGGTGGCAAAATATGAGGTAATCAGAAAAGCCACGGCCACAGGCACAAGCACTATCCATGTTTTGGCAGCAATTTGGGCAAAGCGGTCCTGCAGTTCCCCTGTGGCCTTGATGGTCATCCAGTTGGCCCCATGAAGTATAAAAAGCAGGACAAACAATAGGCCACCTAAGAGTCCATACGGGTTAAGCAGCTTTAAGGTATTGCCGTGGTATAGTCCCTGGTCGTCAAAGGGAATACCTGCAAAAATATTGGCAAAAGCCACCCCGAACAAAAGGGCCGGGAAAAAAGAGCCCAGAAAAATCAAGGTATCCCATGTTTTTTTCCAGCCGGGGCTTTCGATTTTACCCCTGAAGTGCAGGGCCACGCCCCTGAATATCAATGCAAATAAAATGAGCATCAACGGAGTATAAAGGGATGAAAACATGGTGGCGTAGACTTTCGGGAAGGCTGCAAAGGTAACGCCGCCGGCCGTGATCAGCCACACTTCATTGCCGTCCCATAAAGGTCCTTTGGCATTGAGCATGACCCGTTTGTCCCGGTCTGTTTTTCCGGCAAACGGATAGATGATGCCGATGCCGAAATCAAACCCGTCTGTCATGAAAAAAATCGCCCAAAGAAGTCCCCATAGAAAAAACCAGATTGATTGAAGTTCCATTTGTTCTATCCTCCTTATGCAGTAGCGGCCCCAGGGCCTTCTTTAACGGATTTGGCGATCAAGTAGAACCCCACAGCCCCAAGCAGACCGTAGACCAGGATGAATGCCACAAGTGATACCATGACCTGGCTGCCGGCGATGGGGGAAACCGCATCGGACGTGCGCATCAGATTGTAAACGATCCAGGGCTGGCGTCCCACTTCAGAAACCACCCACCCCGTTTCGATGGCGATATAGGGTAAAGGAATGGACCAGAACATAATTTTTAAAAATGTGGGGCTTTCCAGCAACTTGTTGCGCCGGGTCCAGCCATAAATCATAAGAAGAATAAACAGGGTGCCAAGTCCCACCATGGTCCTGAAGCTGATAAATGTCGGCAGCACCGGCGGACGGTCCTCTTTTGGAATGTCTCGTAATCCTATAACCTCGGCATTAAAATCATGAAACCCTAGGAAACTTAATAAGCCGGGAATAGATCCGATTTCGATCTTATTTTTCTCCTGGGTTTCATCGGGTATGGCAAACATGACAATGGGAGCCTGGGCACTGGTCTCCCAATGGGATTCCATGGCGGCCAGTTTGGCCGGCTGGGTTTTTGATATGTTAACGCCGTGCATATCTCCGGTTAACCCTAAAAATAGCGAAGTAACAAGGCCCACAACCAGACCGATTCTAAAAGATTTTAAAAAGATTTCAGTATGCTGTTTTTTTAACAGATGGTAGGCAGAGATGCCCATGACGAAAAAGGCGCCTAAAAGCAGGGCTGCCGGCACCATATGAGCAATTTCCAAAAGTCCGTGCTTGTTAGTGATCACAGCCATAAAATCAGTGAGTTCCGCACGTCCGTTTCTGATATCATAGCCCACGGGGTGCTGCATGAAGCCGTTGGCCATGAGAATCCAGACGGCACTGAAATTTCCTGCTATAGCGATCAGCCACATCACAACGGCATGGGCCTTGGCTGAAATCTTTTTCCAGCCAAAAATCCAGATCCCGATAAAGGTGGATTCAAGAAAAAAGGAGGTTGATGCCTCTATGGCCAGAAGGGAACCAAATACATCACCCACATACTCGCTGTACCGAGACCAGTTGGTGCCAAATTGAAATTCCAGAGTGATGCCGGTAACAACGCCTAGGGCAAAGTTAATCAGAAAAAGTTTGCCCCAGAACTTGGTCATTCTCAGATAAGTTTTGTCCCCTGACCAGGCATATTTGGTCTCCATGTATGCGATCATAATGGACAGACCTAGGGTTAATGGAACAAAAAGAAAATGGAACATGGTTGCTGCTGCAAACTGCAGTCTGGACAGAAAAACCGGATCCATAAATTCCTCCAGGTTAGAAGTTGATTAAAAAGGTTCTTTTGACGGTTATTGCATTTAAAATTGTGTTTCCCATTGCTTGCCCCTAAAAATTTTAAGTTGCCTATATTTACTTTTTTTAAGGCTTCAAGCAAGTAGCATGCCGGCGTCCAGATTATCTTGAATTGATACCGAAGATCTTTTTGAATTTTGTTGTCAGCATACCGGAATGTTTCCGGATTTTCAAGTGGCGGCAGGGACTTTAAAAATCATTTTTTTGATACCTGTATCTATGTCGAATGTGTCTATATTAGAAATGAGACGAAACTGTTTCGATGTATTGATACACTCGTGTCATGCAAAGAATTTTTACCTGATGAATGAAGCTTGTCAGACGAGTAGTCCTCGATATACATTTATTCTGGTTAATGATCTGAAATTTTAGAAATATGCAGAAGCAATGATATATTTTCGTCCACGCAAGGAAGATCTATTAAACCAAGGCATCCGTTTTGGCTGCCATTGAAAAATCATTTTTATGGAGGCCGTTTATTTTGTGGGTTGTCCACAATACTTCCACACGGCCCCAGTCCAGAACCAGTGTGGGGTGATGATATTCGGTCTCAGCTAATTCACCCACCTGATTGACAAAGGCCAGGGCCAGTTTGAAATTTTTAAACCGAAACACGCGCTTCAGGGTCTGGCTTCCCTTTACATCAACGATATCCCAGTCTGGAATCTGGCGCTTGAAACTATCTATCTTATCTGCTGTTACAACTAAACCTCCCTTTTCACAGGGAACACATTTATGCTTGATTAAGCTGTCCATAAGAACCCCCGTTTGATCAGGTTTTTGTTTCTGCATATAATATAATCAGATATTGAGTACTGTCATCTTTATCCAAACATATGATATCATCTGTCTATATCCAATGAGTATAATATGATTGAACAGATTATTTGTCATTTCATATGTGCAAACTGTATCCATATATTAGAGGCCGAGACAGGAAAAACCCAAATCGGCACACCGCACCAACTTAGATTTAGAAAATTATGGACACGATGTTGTTTCCAACAAGGAGGTAAAATGAAACTTGCCTTTATCGGACTGGGGATCATGGGCAGCCGAATGGCTGCAAATTTATTAAAAAACAATAAAACGGTGACGGTGTTCAACCGGTCTGTCACACCCATTCAAGAATTGGTCACACAGGGGGCGGTTGCAGCTGATTCATATCGAAATGCGGTCAAAGATGCCGATGTCGTATTTACCATGCTGGCCTCTCCTGAAGTGGTTGAGAAAGTGGCGTTTTCAGAGGATGGCTTTGTGTCGGCAATGAAGAAAAATGCGATCTGGGTGGATTGCTCAACCGTGAATCCTTCTTTTTCCAGACAAAGTTTTTTAATGGCAACGGCGTGCGGCATCCGGTTTGTGGATGCGCCTGTATCCGGATCAAAACCAAATGCAGAGAAGGCCGATTTAGCTTTCTTTGTCGGAGCTGAAAAAAGCGATTTGGATGTTGTAAAATCCTTGCTGAAAAATATGGGGCAAAAAGTTGTGCATGTGGGAGAACCAGGCAAAGGTACGGCATTGAAAATGCTGGTAAATTCGCTGTTAGCCCAATCCATGCTCATGCTCTCGGAGAATATATTGTTTGGCGAAAAGCTTGGATTTTCGAGGGATTTTTTACTGGATGCCCTGCCGAAAATGTCGGTCTGTGCGCCGTTTACTCAGGCCAAGGCAGAGATGATCCGCAAAGACGATTTTGAAGTCCAATTTCCTTTGGAGTGGATGCACAAGGATCTTCACCTGGCGGC
>Ga0193964_1001293_pt1 | contig 11070 bp, 10 predicted proteins | sample FB_7_MG_FD_140323 | JGI IMG/M metagenome (GOLD analysis project Ga0193964, IMG submission 140323) | Microbial mat bacterial communities from the Broadkill River, Lewes, Delaware, United States - FB_7_MG | ecosystem: Environmental > Aquatic > Freshwater > River > Microbial mats | place: USA...
AAGTGAAAATAGCCGGATATATTATGCTTGTAAGTACAGCTATTTTTTGTGGTAGTTTATATACTATGACAATTACAGAACTAAAATGGCTAGGGGCAATTACACCTATTGGTGGGGTTGGTTTTATTATCTCTTGGATTATGTTGATGCTTAGTCTAAATCCAAAAATGAAATAAGTGTTTTTAAGATATAATTTTATTATGAAAAAAATCAGAGAAGAACTTAGTAAATATCTTGTGATTGTTAAAAAAGAGAGTGATCATACAAGAACTATGGTGATTACTTTTAAAAGACTATTACATAAACAACTAGGTGGAAAATCTCATCCCACAGAAGAGGAAGTAAAAGAGGCTATTATGCAACTAAAAGATGTAGGTAAGATAACTGCACTTTTACCACTAGTTGCACTTCCTGGTTCTATTCTAACTATACCTGTACTTGTAAAAATTGGTAAGTATTATAATATAGATATTCTCCCTAAAATAAAGAAATAACTATTTTTTTAATCCTTCTCTCATAGCTTCAATTAATGTATCATTAGCATAAGTATTAGTAAACAATTCAAAAGCAATAACTCCTTGATATAAAAGCATATCTTCACCATCTTTATAAGGGATATTAAGCAGTTTTGCTTTTTGTAAAAACGGTGTTAATTTTCCATAAATACAATCAATTGCAGATTTTGAATTTTTTAAAATATCTTCTAATATTGGCAAAGGGGTAGGGTAGATATCATCTTTTAAACCGGCACTTGTAGAGTTCACTACCAAATCATAGTTTTCACAAATAAAATTATCCCAAGTGGAAGTTTTACAATCAAGTTCTTTAAAAAACTCTAATCTTCCCTCACTTCTATTGATAACAGTTGTATCAATGCCAGCTTCATTAAAAGCTACAGCGATAGCTTTTGCTGTTCCTCCAGCTCCTAATATGATTGCTTTCTTTATTGGTTCTATATTTTGAAACTCTTCTATGGCTTTCATAAAACCTGGTGCATCTGTATTGTATGCTATCACTTTCCCATTTTCATTTATATAAGTATTAACTGCACCTATTTTTGATGCTAGTCCTTTTATCTCATCTGCATTTTTGTATGCATCTTCTTTGTGTGGTACCGTAATATTTGCACCCTTTAGGTGTTTATTTAAAAAAACTTGTTTGATAGTTGAGCCATCTTCAAGTGGGGTTTTATCATAAACTCCATCAAATTTAATATGTGAAAATCCAGCGTTGTGCATTTGTGGAGATTTTGAATGCTCTACAGGATTTCCAAAAATTGTAAAGTGGGTCATTATTTCAATCGTCCAAGAAGAAGATTTGTCCAATTTGTCTCTTTTGGTTTGTTAGCTTCTGCTATTTTTGCTAACTCATCTTCCTCTTCTTGAGAATGAGTTTCTTTTGTAGTTTCAGTTTCAACTTCTTCTATTGTAGGTTCTTCTAAATCAAAATAGGTCTCTTCTGTTGTATCTGTAGTATCTTCTTTTGCATCATCATTTTCTAAACTTTTCATTAAGTCTTCTCTATACATCATAAGAAATTTTTGGAAAACATTGTAGCTTACATATTTATCATATTTACCAGGGTATTTAAGATATTTATGTTCTATGAGGTTATTATAAAGGATTGTTACATTGTACTCATCATCATAGTGTTGAGCAATAGCATGAGCATCTCTTACAAGAATATTAAGTGATACAAATTCCGTATACTCATCAGGAAATATTTTTGTGAGAATTCTAGTATAGTTTCTTTTTTGAAACTCTAAACCTGTTAAATCTTTTAACATCTCTATTTGCTTTTGTAAAGGGATTAAGTCCTCTAGCCATTCTAATATTATGTCTTTGTTTTGATTTACCACAGCTTCAAAAGAACCTTTCCCTGTATAGGAATAAGTATTGTTTTTAATCTGATTACTTATAATAGAGAGTTTTTTCATAATTTCACCTTTTATAAAATGTAGATTAATTATAACATAAAAAACTCAAAACTTCTTTAATAGTTCTCATATAGTTTTTAATAATTCTTTAGATATAATCTTTGTAATAACTAAAAAGGTATATAAGTGGATAACAAAAATAAATTTTCAATTTTAAATATAGATGATAAGAACTTACAAAACTTATCAACATTAGGGTATACCTATATGACCCCTATACAAGAAAAAAGTTTGCCAATTATTTTAGAAAAACAAGATGTTATAGGAAAAGCAAAAACAGGGAGTGGAAAAACTGTTTCATTTGGTTTGGGTATTTTAAATAACTTAGATAGTACAAATTTCAGAATTCAATCGTTGGTGCTTTGCCCCACAAGAGAACTAGCAACACAAGTAGCTAATACATTGAAAAATTTAGCAAGATATAAACATAATATAAAAATACTTACACTTACAGGAGGAGTACCATACAAACCACAAGTACATTCACTTTCTCATCAAGCACATATTATTGTAGGGACACCTGGGAGAATTTTAAAGCATCTTACTGAAGATAATTTTTCTTGCGAATCTATCAATACTCTTGTATTAGACGAAGCAGATAGAATGTTAGATATGGGTTTTACCGAAGATATAAATTTAATTATTGATTATCTTCCAAAAAAACGACAAACGATGCTTTTTTCTGCAACATACCCAGATACTATAGAGGAACTTTCAAGGACTATTTTACAAAATCCTATAACTGTGGAGGTTGAATCAACCCATACAAGTAGTAGTATCACACAAAAATTTTATGAGGTAAATACCCACCAAAAGACAAGTTTAATTTTAAAACTTTTTCAACCGACACAAAAAAGTGTGATTATTTTTTGTAATACAAAAATACAATGTGATGAGTTAGCAGATTCATTAGAACAATATGATATAGAACCTTTAGTACTGCATAGTGACTTAGAACAAAAATATAGAGATGAAACACTTATTATGTTCTCAAATAAAAGCTATCCAGTTTTAATCGCTACAGATGTAGCTTCAAGAGGATTGGATATAGAAGATGTAGATATGGTGATAAACTATGATTTACCAAATGATTTTGAGGTATATACACATAGAATAGGACGAACTGCTCGTGCAGGAAAAGATGGAATAGCAGTGAGTTTAGTAGATGACTTAGGAAGATTTGAAGATTTAGAGGAGTATTTTGATACTAAATTTGAACTTCTTGTTAGTGATGATATAAAAGATAAAGATGATGTTAGACTTGGATATGATTATTCTACTCTTTATATTAATGGTGGGAAAAGGCATAAGCTAAGAGCCGGAGATATTTTGGGAGCATTAACTGCTGGAATTGGACTACACAAGGATGATATAGGGAAAATAGATATATTACCAACTTGTTCTTATGTTGCAATCAAAAATAGTAGTTATCAAAAGGCTTTTGATGGTCTAAATTCAAATAAGATGAAAAATAGATATTTTAAAATATATAAGAGATAGGAAGTGTCTTTTTAAATATGGGTACTTTTCTTTTTTGTCCTTATAAATTGATTTGTAAAGTATATCTCACTTAAAAAAAGCATTAGGGCAATAATAAGAAAAACCATAGCTAAGATAAATGATACTGAGATAAAAACCTCACTATTAAATGAAAATAAAGAACTAAAAAATACACTAATAATAACCAATGCAATCATAAGCCCTGTAGCTGTTGTGAAGAAGATAGAAGCATTGACATTTTGCATTCTCATAATTAAAAATTTTCTTCTTTGTAAAAGGTATTGAGTCTCTTCATTACAAGCATCATCCTCTTTTTCATGAGTATTTATAATAGAATCCATAAGTTCTAGTTTATCGATTGTTCTTGTAAATCGACTAGTAAGTACATTTAAAAGCCCTGCAACACCAGCTATGAGGAAAACTGGTGCAACTGATAATTGTATAAGAGTTGATATTGTTGTAACTTCAGTACCATCGTGAGGTAGTATCATGGTTTACCTTTTTATTTTATAATATATTATATCAGATTTTTATCACTTTTTATTTTTCAAAAAAGTATAAAAACTATTCATTTAAAGCAATGTCTTTACTAAAATATGGATTAGAAAGTTGAAATTTACTTAAAATTCTACTATATAAAACACTATTTTCAAATATATCACCCATCATTAGAATATTTTGAATTTTGAATTTTTCTTTTAGTTGGTTAAGTGTAGTAATACTCATATCAGCTAATGCTTCAAAAATAGAATATGCTAAATAATGTTCTTCAACACCTGCAAGTTTAAAACTAATGATAGATCCAATAAATCCACTATAGTCAAATCCATCTTCATTAAAATTTGTATCAATTTTTAATCCACCATTTCCTCTAAACTCATAACCTTTATCACATACTGCTTCAAAATCTTTCTCTTTAAGTTCTAGAATAGCAGCAATTGTTTCAAATAAGTTCAACTTTGAATTGTTTTCAAATTCTTCTACTATGTTAGGATATTTTTTAGAAAAATTTTCTAACAGTTTTACCCTTTTAGAATCCACTTTAAATTGTTCTAACATCGTATCTAAATTAAATTCTTGAAATTGAATAACCTCTTTAATACCAACTTCATTTGATACAATAAATGAGATACCATCTAGGCTTAGATTTGCACCTATAGCACTTTGATTAAAACCGGCTTCTTTTGAGATATTTAAAAATCGATTAAGTACACTATCATCATTTAAAGCCTCTAACTCTTTAGCAATTCTTGAGGCTTTGATGATAGTTTTGTTTTGTTGTATAACAATAACTTTTAAATCATCACTATCATCAAAAAAAAGATAGTCAACACCACTCTCTTTAGCATTAGTTGAAGCTAAAAGACTTCTATTGTTGTATGGTGCTTTAATAAAAATATAATTTTTACCTGTAAGGTTTTTGAGTGTTTCATCTTTTATTGTTGCCTTTATAGTTGGCTTTTCTATACTAAATAATGCTTTTATCTCATCATCAGTAAGTATAAAAAGTTCATCTATTTTTTCACTGTTTGTAACAAGTACGGCACTATTTTTACTATAGTGTGGAGAATAAATTGTAAAGTCTTGATATATCTTGCCTTTATTATTATAGTGTGTACATTGCAAAGATTCATCTAAGTAGTATTGACTACTTGGGTCTTGTATGAGTTCTAAACATTTCGGACAAGGTGCGATATTATAGTCATCTGATTGAAAATTACTTTGTACTATTTTTTCATCACTATTTAATGTTTCTATCTCTCCTAGAAATATTGAGTGTGGCAAATACTTTGCAAGGTTTTCATTGAAACACTCTAGTTTTTTTTCATCAGTTGTATCAATAAGGAGTTTAATTTTATTATTTTTTTGATCTACACTTGCATTGATTTGGCTATCATTTATAATAGTTTGCAAAAAACCTGCAAAATAGGTATTGTCACTGTTATAGTTTATTATTTGTTTAATTGGCACTTTGATATTCCTTACATTCACTACTTGGGTCTTTATAGGCAGCTATAATCTCTTCTAGTGTAGTTTCTTTCTCTTTTTTTGTATAGTTAATTCCTGATTTTTGAAGCTCATCTAATGCCGTTTGTACAAATGAAGGAAATATTTTTTTCATACTCTGACTTAATCCTACATTAACACTTTTAATATCTTCAGGAACTATCCCTATGATATTAACATCAGCCATATTTTCTAAAAGTGAACAAATCTCTAACATCTCTACTATTTCAACCTCATGGGCAGTTTGTTTATAACTTCCTAATCCTAATAATTCTTTCGCTGGTAAATTATATATTGAAGCTACTTCATCTTCCATAGTTATAGTATCAAGTATTAAAACTCTGTCATAGTCTTGATAATAAGTCATCAGTTGAAAACCTAACACACCACCATCTACAAGTGTTACATCACTATCAAATGTATAATTGTCACCTATATATTTTGAAGCATATACCCCAATACCCTCATCTTGAAATATTATAGTTCCTGCTCCAACTATTGCTGTTGTCATATTTTTCCTTTTTAAAAAAAATGCTAGATGAGAAAAACTCATCTAGCATTATAATATATTACTCTTTGAGAATAATTATAATAGTTATTGGCATAAACTATGTAAAATAAATTTTACATATAAGTTTTGCCGTGCGAAGCAATAAAAGCCAAACTGTTGGCTTTTATTAATGCTCCTCCTCTTTAACAAATTTACTACCACCAACAACGATACTAATATCACCTTCATTCCAGAAGATTGTTCTCCAAAATTGGTAATAAACATGAAACATAACCCAAACTATAATAGCATACATAGTATAGTGATGAGAAAGTCTTACATCCATAAAAGTTCCGCCAGTTGCCCATACAGTCCAGTCAGTTGCTAGATGTAACATTGCAGGCCACCAACTACCTATAGAACTTAATCCAGAAGCTAGACCATGTACATAAAGTTGTAATCCTGTTAATAGCATCCACACAAGCATAAGATGAAATACAAAGAAAAATACTGCATTAAAACTATCAGCGTGACTTGAATCAAATTTTTTCACTCTATTAAGTGTGATTAAATTTACAAATACATCACAGAATTGTTTTATATTGCTTCCATTTGGAATAAGCTTTTTATATGGTTTTTCAAATCTTGAAAAAAAGTATAAATAAGCTACCACAATACTACTAACATCAAAGATAATAGCTGCCATAAAATGTATCCATCTATTCCAAGCCATTACATACTTATCAACAGCAGGATCGGCAATAAAACTTTGATAATAAGGATGTCCTATATAAAGTCCTGTAACAACGGCTGCAACCATACAAATAGCTACAATCCAATGGTTCCACCTCATAAAGGTGGTCATTCTTTTTACTTTTTGATAACTCATATTGTCCCCCTTATTATATAGAACAACTAGTATTGACTTTAAAGCTACTTAACTCTTTTCCTTTAGTATCTACAATATGTACAGCACAAGCAATACAAGGGTCAAAACTATGTATAGTTCTTAATATCTCTAAAGGCTGATCAGGATTAGCAACTTTAGTTCCTATTAATGAAGCTTCATACGCACCCATTCTATCTTTGTAGTCTCTTGGAGCCGCATTCCATGTTGATGGAACAACTGCTTGGTAGTTTTCTATTTTACCATCTTTGATTTTTACCCAGTGACCTAAACCACCTCTTGGTGCTTCTGCTAGTCCATGACCTTTAGCATCTTTAGATACTTTGTCAAAATCAAATTCTGTCCAAGTAGATAAATCACCATTTGCAACATTTGCAGCTAATTCATCAACCCATTCCATCATAACATCAGCAAGAAGTTCACTTTCAATTGCACGAGCTGCTGTTCTACCAACAGTAGAGAATAGGGCGCTTGCAGGAGCTGCCTTTCCAAGACCTAGTTTGTCGCCAAGTAGTCCTAAAAATCCAGTTACATATTTAGTAATTCTTTCATCACCAGCAGCAACACCAACTACCATACGCGCTAGTGGTCCAACTTCTACTCTTGTATCATCATATATTGGTGATTTAATCCAAGAATATTTTTCTTTTGGTTTAATATAAGAAAAACCATCAGCTTTCTTCTCAAAACCTGTATATTTTGGTTCAGTTTCACCATCATAAGGGTGAAGTGGTTTATCTCCCTCGTACCAAGCATGAGTAACATCTTCTGCAACTTTATTTTGGTCAAATGGATGAACTTTTGATAAATCACCATTAAGAACTACACCACTTGGGAATAGAAGTGCTGATTTATAAAAACCATTATCATCAAGTCTAAAATCCCCATAAGTCATATAATTTTTAAGACCACCACCAGTACCATCTAGTGCTTCATCTACATATTTTACACCAGCCATAGCTAAGTCTGGAAGATATGCAGTTTTAATAAAGTCTGCAGCTTTTTTAAGAAGTGTTTTAAATAATGCTATTCTTGCAGGGTTCTTAATATCTTGAACACATGTTACTCCTCCAACAACTAATGATTGTGGATGTGGCATTTTACCACCAAATATAGCCATCATTTTAGCCATATCTCTTTGAAGATCTAATGCTTGTAAGTAATGCGCCGTTGCAATTAAGTTTTGTTCAGGAGTTAATTTATATGACTTATTTCCCCAATATGCATTAGAAAAAATTCCTAATCTTCCTTGTTTTACAAATTTTGTAAGTCTCTCTTGAATTTTGATTAGTTCACTTTTACTTGCCCCGTAAGGTGTTCTGTGCCAGTTAAATGACTCTTCTTCAGCTTTAGCAGGATCTGCTTTAAGTGCACTTGTAATATCAACCCAATCTAGTCCATGAAGGTGATAAAAATGTACAACATGGTCATGTAAGTATAAAGCACCTTGAATTAAGTTTCGTACCAAACGAGCGTTTTTTGGAATAGTTACATCAAATGCATCTTCAACTGCTTCAATACTTCTTTGATAGTGAGTACCTGTACAAACACCACAAATACGCATAGCTAAAAGTCCAGCATCTCTTGGGTCTCTCCCTTTTAGAATTGTTTCAATTCCTCTAAACATAGTACTACTTGCATACGCATCTTTTATAACATTATCTTCACCGATAATTGCCTCAACTCTTAAGTGACCTTCAATTCTTGTGATTGGATCTACTATTAAATGTTTATTTGCCATTACTCATCTCCCTCTTTTTTTCCTGCTGCAATACTTGCTACTGCATGGATACCTATACCAATACCAGCTGCCGTTAACAATCCTAAACCAAACTCATCTACACTTTTTTCAACACCACCAGTTGGTGCTTTGATACGACTATCTGCAATTGGTCTCTCAGTTGCATATTTGTCCCAAAATTGTGGTTCACTACATCCAATACAACCGTGTCCTGCACCAATAGGCCAGTTTACAGCTTCATTGTATCGAACAATTGAACAGTTGTTGAAGGTCATTGGACCTTTACATCCCATTTTATATAAACAGAAGTTATTCTCTGCACCTTGATCTCCCCACTCTTCAACAAATTCTCCAGCATCAAAGTGAGCTCTTCTTTCACAGTTATCGTGAATTCTATAACCAAATGCGAACTTTGGTCTATTCAAATGATCAAGTTCAGGAATCTGACCTGTTAAAACAAAATGTAAAATAGTACCAGTTATATTTGCAGGATTTGCAGGACAGGCAGGAATATTTATAATAGCTTTTCCTTTTACAACATCTTGAACACCAACAGCACCAGTAGGATTTGGAGCAGCTGCAGGTACACCACCAAATGTAGCACATGTACCGACAGCAACAACAGCAGCACTATCTTTAGCTACACGAATAAGATGCTCTTCAAAGGTTTCTGCTTTTGCACCAATAGTTCCATACATACCATCCATAGATAAAGGAATAGCACCTTCAACTACACAGATATATTTTCCTTTAAAAGTATGCATTGCTTCTTCTAAATGTTCTTCAGCTTGGTGTCCCGCTGCTGCCATTAAAGTTTCATTAAATTCTAATGATAATACATCTAAAATTAACTCATCTATAGTTGGAGCATCACTTCTTAAAATTGCTTCTGAGTTACCAGCACAATCTTGAAGTTCTAACCAAATTACAGGAACTCTGTTCATAAGTTCAGCAGCTCTTAAAATTGTTGGAGTGAAAGAAGGTGGAAGCATTAGCATAGCACATGCTGCACTTGCCCATTTCATAAAATCTCTTCTTGTAAGCCCTTCAGCTTCTAAAACATGTTCAATAGATGTTTTTGAAGCAGCTTCTGTTTTTTCTAGCTCATCAAGCCTATTGTTCATCTTGATTAACAAGTTATCATAATACTCATCACCACGGTTTGTATTTACTTTAGCACCTTTTGCACTGAACATTGAAGCTAACGCATCTCTTCTATCAGTCATAATTTCCCCTTTTAAATTATCTGAATATATATTCATATAGTAAAATTGTAGGGCAATAAAGCTTTAATAAAACTTAATATCAAGCAGGAAATGTGATAATAAATTTAGCACCTTTGTATTCATTTTTCTTATAAGTGTATATTTCATTTGTAACTGTTAGATTCCCTTGAAGTTGTTTCATTATAACTTCGTTTGCCATGTATAGTCCAATACCTGTTCCTTTTGTTTTGTGTTTTGTAGTAAAATAAGGTTCAAATATTTTTTCTTTGTATTTAGATTGAATTCCACCGGCATTATCTTTTATAGTAATTGTAACAAGAGTATCTGTTTTAAAGACTTCTATAAAAAGCAGTTTTGTATCTGTTCCCTCTTCAAGTGCATCATAAGCATTGTTTAAAATAACTAATAAAACTTGTAAAAGTTGGTTTTTAAAATTATTTACTTCTATACTTTCCATCTGTTTTATTACAGTTACCTCTTCTTTTTTATCTCTTAGATGTATGAGACCTAAAGTTTTATCAATAATTTTATCAATTTTAAAATACTCTTTTGTTACGCTTGTTACAAAAAAGTTTCTAAAATCATCAATTGTGCTTGAAAGATATTCTGCATTTTCATTTATGTTTTCTAAAGATTCATCTAAAAACTTATCATCAAGTTGACCATACTGTTTTTTTGCTTGTATACCTGTGCTTGAAACGGTAATTAATGATAAGGGCTGTCTCCATTGGTGAGCAATATTTTCAAGAAGTTCCCCCATTGCCGCCATTTTTGATTGCTGATAAAGAAGAGCTTCTTTATCTTTGAGGTTATTTTCAACCTCAAGTTTATTTTTTAATAATTGATTTGTTTGTTTTGAAATTTGTTCAAATTCTAAAAACTTTATATTATGAAGTGGTATCTTTTTATTATTAGTTACAAGTTTTTCAATAGAATTTATAAGATTATTTGTATCTGTGGAAACTGATACTCTTATATTTTTTAATAAAATGTAAAAAAGTACAAGAAATAGTATACCTAAAGATAATATCGTAACAATATCCTTATAAAGTTCATCAAGAAGTTTTTCTTTTGTCTCTTGAACTGTTTTATTTATATCTTTAAGAGTCTCACCAAAACCTATATATAATTGCCAAGGCTCAATACCAACAACATAGCTTACTTTTTCTAATGTTTTATCTTTTCCCATTGGAACTGTATAGCTAACAAATCCACCACCTTTTTTTGCTACTTTTATAAGTTCTTGAACAACTTTAACTCCAT
>Ga0193964_1001295_pt1 | contig 11049 bp, 8 predicted proteins | sample FB_7_MG_FD_140323 | JGI IMG/M metagenome (GOLD analysis project Ga0193964, IMG submission 140323) | Microbial mat bacterial communities from the Broadkill River, Lewes, Delaware, United States - FB_7_MG | ecosystem: Environmental > Aquatic > Freshwater > River > Microbial mats | place: USA...
GTATTGTTTAAAAGACCAGCAAACATATTTGCACCTAGTGCACCAAACATAACAGCAGGAATAGGTAACATTACCATCAAAGGTACCATCCATGACTCATATTGTGCTGCTAAAAATAAAAATACCATTAGTAGGGAAAGCGCAAAAATATACATTGCAGCATTTCCAGCTTCTTTTTCTTGTAAACTCATTCCCGAAAATTCATATCCTATATTTTGTGGTAAAGTCTCATTTGCAATTTTTTCAATAGCAGTAATAGCATCTCCTGAACTAAATCCCTCTTTAATATTATGTAAACCATTTACAGCAATACTTTGGTAAGAGTTAAAATGAGTAATTGTATTTGTTCCTGATACTTTTTCTATACTTAAAACACTTGTAAGCGGTATGTTTTTTCCATCTCTATTTTGGACAAAAAACTTTGAGATATCATTTTCATTAGCTCTAAAGTTTTGATCAACTTGTATAAAGATTCGATATGTTTTTCCAAACTTATTAAAATCATTTACATACAATGATCCTAAATAAGCTTGTAATACAGAAAAGACATCATTGAGTTTTAAGTTCAATGCAGCAACTTTGTCTTTTTTTATATCAATGTATAATTGTGGATAATTTGAATTAAATGTAGTGTATGCATACATTATTGCTTTATCTGTATTAAGTTTTTGAATAAATTCATTAGAATATTTTTCAAAATCTTTTAAAGGTATTTTTTGTAGGTTTTGCAGTTTTACTTCAAATCCACCAACAGCAGAAAGACCTGGAATAGAAGGGGTATTAAATGCTTGTATTGAGGCATTTGATATTTTAGTATTGGTTTTTTCTTTGATTGTTTCTATGATATTTTTTACTGAAAGGTTTGGTGTTTTTCTTTCATCCCAGTCATTTAAAACAATAAACATTGTTGCTTTAGAAGAATCAAGAGCTCCTGAGATTACAGAAAATCCATTTATACATAGGACATCTGAAACACCATCAATCTCTTTGATAATCTCAACAGTTTTTTCACTTGTCATTTTTGTTTTATTGAGTGTTGTTCCTGCTTCTAAACTAACCATCCCTATGAGTGTACCTTGATCTTCGTCAGGAATAAAACCAGTAGGTAAAACTTTAAATGCAAAATAAGTACCTGCAAGTAAAATCATATAGACAATTACAACAATATACCAAAACTTGATGAGTTTTTGTAAGGCTTTTTTGTACCAAGCTTTAAAAATTTCAAGTGCCAAATCAAATTTTCTGAAAATGATATTTTTCTCTTTTGTATTTTCTTTATTTCGTTTTAATAAAGTAGCACAAAGGGCAGGAGATAATGTCAATGCATTTATAGAAGAGATAATAACAGCAAAAGCAATGGTTGTTGCAAACTGTTGATATAAAGATCCTGAAATTCCTGGGATGAATGTAACAGGAATAAATACTGCTAAGAGTACCAAAGTAGTAGAAATAACAGGGACAAATACTTCTTTCATAGCACTTTTTGTAGCTTCTTTTAAACTTATATCTGGATTTTTATCAAGATTTGCTTCCACATTTTCAACCACAATAATGGCATCATCAACAACAATACCAATAGCTAAAATGAGTCCAAATAGTGTAAGTGTATTTATGGAGAAATTCATCGCAAGTAAAAGGGCAAATGTTCCAATAAGTGAAACAGGAATAGCAATAGCTGGAATAATAGTTGTTCTAAATGATTGTAAGAAAAAATATACAACTAAGAGTACCAATGCCAAAGCTTCAAAAAGAGTAATGATAACTTCTTTTATAGAAACTTCAACAAATTTTGTTGTATCGTAAGTGGCTTCTACTTTTATCCCTTTAGGAAACTTCTTTTGTAACTCTTGTATTTTATTTTCTATTTTTTTAGCTACATCAAGAGCATTTGCACCAGGGAGTTGATAGATACCTAATAAAGCTGTTTCTTTGTTATTTAGTGTTGCTCCCCAACCATACGTTTCAGCTCCTAATTCAACCCTAGCAATATCTTTTAATAATATTTTTTGACCAGCACTGAGTTCTTTGATGATAATATTTTCAAATTCATCAACATTTTCTAATTTTGTTTTTGAAGTTAATGAGTATTCAAATTTATTTGTTGCACTATTTGGTGAGTTACCTACACTTCCTAAAACAGCTTGGAAATTTTGTTCTTTGATGGCATTTGAAACTTGTGTAACAGTTAGGTTTAAATTTGATAATTTGTTTGGATTTATCCAGACTCTCATAGCATATTTCTTTTCACCTAAATTTGACACATCTCCTACTCCATCAATTCTTTTGAGTTCTTCAATAATATTTAAACTAGCAAAATTCGATAAAAATAGTGCATTGTGGTTTGGATTATCAGATCTAACAGTAAGAATTTGAACCATAGAAGTTGATTTCTTTTTTGTTGTCACACCATTTTGTTTTACTGAGGTTGGTAAAGAATTGTTTGCTAATGCTATTCTATTTTGGACATCAATAGCGGCAATATTTAAGTCATATCCCGATTTAAAATAAAGATTGATTTTACTACTACCGTCAGAAGCAGAAGTAGAATCCATATATTCTAACCCTTCCATACCATTGAGTTGCTCTTCTAAAGGTGTAGTAACTGATGATTCTACACTCGAAGCACTTCCCCCTGTATATGTAGCACTTACTTCAATAGTAGGTGGAGAGATATCTGGAAATTGTGCTACGGGTAAAATATTCAGTGCAATAGCTCCCATTATAACAATAAAGATAGAGATAACTTTTGCAAAAATAGGTCGATTAATGAAAAATATTGAAAACATGAGTATCCTTAGTATGTAACTTTATTAGTAACTTCTTTTGTTTCCACAATTTGATCAACTTTTAATTTATTTGTGTCACTTACTATAACTTTATCTCCCACTTCTAGTCCCTCTTCAACGATAATTAAATCGCTATTAGAATAAGATGTTTTTATCTGTTTTTTCTGAATTTTATTATTTTTATCTACAACAAATACATAAGTACCTAATTGACCTTGTGCAATGAAATTTGGATTTAATGCAATAAGAGGAATCTTATCTGTGATAAACATTTTTAGTTCCACAAAAGTACCTGGAAATAGTAACTGTTTGTTGTTGTCTATTTTTGCTCTTATAGCAACAGTATCTGTTTCTTGGTTTGATATATTATCAATAAAGTCAATCTCTCCATTAAGTTCAATAGGTTGTTTACTTTGAGTATTAATCAAAACTTTAACAGTAGGATTTTCTTGTGATTTATATGCTTTTATTAAACTTACTGTTGAACTACTAGGACTAAAATTTACATATAAATAGTCTGTTTGTACAATATGTGCTAATTTATCTCCAGTATTTATTATATTTCCAACATCTACGAGTGCTTTTCCTATTTTTCCTGTGATGGTTGATTGTATTTGGCAATGTTCAACATCAAGTTTTGCTTGTTTTACATTTGCTTTGTCTGCTGTTATTGTTGCTTCTAGCTGTTTTTGTTCTGCTTGTAATTGGTCTAGTTTTTCTTGTGTTGCAAGACCTTTTTCTACTAAAGGTTTATATCTATTAAAATTTGCAGTTGATAATTCTAAACTAGCGATATCTTTTTGTAACAATGCATTTTTTTGTGCAAGAATAGTTTTATATTTTGTTTTATCTATAGAAAATAGTAATTGATTTTTGTCGATTTGATCTCCATCGTTAAAATGTATCATCTCTAATTCTCCAGTTATACGAGAAGTAATATTTACATTTTTTACGGCTTGTGTCTTTCCTGAGAAGTCTACCCATATAGGATAATTTATCTTTTGTATAGTGTTTATCTCTACAGTTGATTTTGTTATCTCTTTTATTACAGATTGTTCTTCTTTTTTATCAGAACATCCTTGTATAAGTAGTAGGATAGATATAAGAGTAGGGACTAGTATTTTGTTTGTCAACATAATATTCCTTTGTATAAGTATATGTTTAATTTATACTTATATTATACTCTAATATGAGTGTTTTTTGTATTATTTTTGACTAAATAAACTCAAATATATACCTACTATAATAATAACAGCACCAACCAAATGATACAAGTGTAAAACTTCCCCTAAAAATATATATGCCAAAATAGAACCAAATAATGGCATTAGATGGGTAAATTGTCCTGTTTGGTTTGCTCCTATTTTTTCAACACCTAAGTTCCAAAAAATATAAGATAAAATAGATGTAAAAACAGAGATGTATATGATAATGAGATAATTGTCTTGCATAAGTGTTATATCATCTTCAAAACTATATCCAGAAGCAATATATACTAAATATAACCAAAATAACCCTATATACGTCAGTAACGATAAGAAGCTTAATATACTTAATCCCTTTGGTTTAAACTTCATCAGTACAGAATAAAGAGCCCATGTTAATCCTGCACCTAATATCCATAAGTCACCTGTATTAAACTCCAAAGTTTTTAATAATGAAATATCCCCTTTAACTACTAAAAATACAACACCACATAATGATAAAAGTATCCCTATAAACTGTTTAAAAACTATTTTTATTTGTAAGATAAAAAAAGAGAGTAAAAGTATCTCCACAGGAACTATAGAGTTGAGTAAGAGAGCATTTGTTGCTTGTGTAGTTTGTAGTCCATGATAAAGTAGAGTGTTATACCCAGTAACAGATAAAATAGCTAAAAGATTGAGTATGATAAAGTTCTGTTTAAATATCAAAATAATATTTTTAAAGTCTTTTATTACAAAAGGTATAAGAAAAAATGCAACACTTATCCATCTAAAAAAAGCCAGTTGTACAGGATCAATAGTTGTATTTATATCTCTTCCCACGATAAAGTTACCAGACCAAAAAAGTACACATAGTGTTAAGAGTAAATATATTCTATTAGAAAACACTATATCTCTAAACTTTGTAAATATTCTGCAATGAGAGGTTTATGATTTTTTCTACATATAAGGTGGGTATACAAATCACACTCTACTTTTGTGAGTTTTAAATCATCAGCATAGTTATACTTATCTATGATACTTTTAGGTAATAGTGATATACCCATACCTTCTTTTACACATCCTAAAATAACTTCATAATTTTCTAGTACCGTTACTTTAAAGTCCATATTATTTTGTTTTTTGAGATAATTAGAGTGAAAAGTAAAATAAGCACAGCATACTCTATAAGCCAAGACAATATTTGGGGCTTTTTTCTTTTTTGGTTCTATTATATACATATCTTCTTGATAACTTTTAAGTACTTCAGTATCCTTGTGTTTTGGATCACCACTTACAAAAGCTATATCTGTTTTATAAGTGAGTAGGTCTTCTAGTACGTTTGGAGTAGTATTTATATTTAAATCTACTTTCATATCTTTGTATTGGTTACTTAGTGTTGTGATAAAAGGTAGGAGTCTTACAGCTGCATTTGATTGAGTAGAACCAACATTCAGTATCTCTTGATGATTCATATTACTCATATGTAAAACAGCATCTTCTATTTTGTTTACTATATCTATAGCATAAGGATAGAGTTTTTCCCCTTCATGGGTGAGTTTTACCCCCTTAGGGATACGATGAAACAAACTATATCCTACAGTTTTTTCTAACTGTTTTATACGTAAAGTTACATTTGATTGTGTAAACTCTAGCTCTTTTGCCCCTAAAGAGATGCTTTTATTATTGGCGACTGCTACAAAAACTTTCAATAAATTAGAATCCATATTGCTTTCCTTAATGTTCTTTATGATTATACATTATTTGACATTATATTGTTATTTGTAATATAATACCAAAATTAACATAAGGAAATACAATGTATGCAGTAATATTTGAAGTAGAGATAAATGAAAATAAACAAAATGAGTATTTAGCAATAGCAGCCAAACTAAAAGAACAATTAGTTACTATGGAGGGATTTATCTCAATAGAACGATTTACGTCTTTAGTAAATGAGGGTAAGTTATTATCTTTATCGTTTTGGGAAAGTGAAAAAGCACTTATAAAATGGAAAGCAAATCTTGACCATATGAATGCACAATCAAAGGGAAGAGAAAGTATTTTTAAGGACTATAGAATACGAATCGCAAAAGTAGAGCGTGACTATACTATGGAAACCAGTACTTTATCACAAAAGTAAAATGAAAAATATACATATACAGTACCTAAAGATAAACAATTTAGATTTAATACTAGGATCGTATGATAATAAGTTATGTTTACTTGATTATAGGTATAGAGTAAAAAGAGATATTATAGATAAGAGAATACAAAATCTGTTGAATGCTAAATATAAAAAACAAGATGATGAGATACTTCAAAAGACACGTGTACAGTTAAAGGAGTATCTTCAAAATAAAAGAGAACAGTTTGATATACCTTTACTATTAGTAGGAAGTGATTTTCAAAAGTCTGTATGGGAAGCATTATTAAAAATACCATATGGTGAAACACGTACATATAAAGAGCAGTCGATATCTATAGGAAATGAAAAAGCAGTACGAGCAGTAGCCAATGCAAATGGTGCAAATGCAATAGCGATAATAGTCCCATGTCATAGAATCATAGGCTCAAATGGAAAACTTACTGGATATGCAGGTGGATTAGAAACAAAACAGATGTTATTGAACTGTGAATCAAAAGGGATAAAAGATGAATATAAACATACTCGATAGAAATAAAAATTTTAATATACTATTAGCAGGTATTTTATCCATAACTATAGGACTAGGTGTTGCTAGATTTGCTTTTACTTCATTACTTCCATCTATGTTAGATGACTTTTTAACACTTACACATGCAGGATGGTTTGCATCTATAAACTTTGCTGGGTATTTAAGTGGTGCTATTTTTACTATGTTTATAAAAGATATCAATAAAAAAGTAATCTATTTTAGAATAGGTATTATCCTTTCACTTCTTACTACGGTTGTACTAGCTACTACTACAAATGAGATGTTATGGTTTGTCTCTCGACTTATTGCTGGATTTGGGAGTGGATTGGTACTCGTTATAGGTGGGGCTATAGTAATGGAAAAGATTACGTATGAAAATAAAACAAAAGCGATGGGGATACATTTTTCTGGTATAGGGATAGGAATCGTTATATGTGAAGTGATAAGTCAATATTCACTATTAGAGGGTACTTGGGTAGATGGATGGAAAGCTTTAGTTATATATGCTTTTATAGCTTCATTGTATGTGACACGTATCTTATCGTTTGATCATGAAGTGAAAAAAAGTGCTCCATCTCATAAAATCTCATTTTCTATCTTTACTCCATACGTGATACTTATTATTCTTGCATATTTTACTGAAGGGGTAGGTTTCGTAGTACAAGGTACATTTTTACCTGATATTATTAATTCACTTGAAGGATTAGATGGCTTTGGTAGTTTAGGATGGCTAATAGTAGGACTAGCAGGAATCCCATCTTCAATTATATGGATGAGGTTAGCTCATAATCATGGTAGTATAAATATCATTATATTAGCAATGCTCATACAAGTTATAGCTATACTTATACCAGCATTGTCAAATAATATATATCTAAATCTCTTAAGTGGAGGATTATATGGTGGTACTTTTGTAGGTCTAGTAGCACTTTTTATGAATCTAGGTGGTCAGATATCAAAAAAGAATCCAGTTGTACTTATGGGTGCATTTACTGCACTGTATGGCTTAGGTCAAGTTGTAGCTCCACTTTATAGTGTAAAATTAATAGATATGTTTGGTAACTATGATACAACGATGTATTTAACTGCATTTATTGTTGTAGTTGGTGTATTGTTATTATTAGTTGCTAAGAAAATAGAAAAGAGATATACTTTGGATTAAATTTTAATTAGGAATATACTATTTTAGATAAAAACAAAAACTTCAATATACTTCTCGCTGGTATATTATCAATAACATTAGGTGTAGGTATAGCACGATTTGCTTTTACCTCACTGCTTCCCTTTATGCTAGAAGACTTTTTAACCCTTACAAATGCAGGCTTATTAGCATCATTTAATTTTATGGGATACTTAAGTGGTGCAATTTTCACGATATTTCTCAAAGATATAAATATAAAAGTGAAATATTTTAGGCTTGGAATCATCCTTGCTATATCCACTACTTTTATTTTATCAATATCCACAAATGAAACAGTATGGTTTATATCTCGAATAATTGCAGGTTTTGGAAGTGCGATGATTGTTATTATTGGGGCTTCTATCGTTATGGAAAAACTTACCTCAAAACATAAAACAAAGTTGATGGGTGTTTTTTTTACAGGTATAGGAACAGCAATTGTACTTTGTGAACTATTAAGTCAATATATACTTCAAAATGGAACATGGGCAGATGCTTGGTTAGCTTTATCTGTCTATGGTTTTTTTGCATCTTTATATGTAATGTACATACTTTCTTTTGATAAAGAGATGAAAAAAGATGCTCCAAAACATGAAATATCACGTTCAATATTTTCACTATATGTATTACTATTAATTTTTGCATATTTTACAGAAGGGGTAGGATTTGTAGTACAAGGTACGTTTTTACCTGATATTATAAATAACTTAGAAGGATTATCGGGATATGGAAGTACTGCTTGGTTGATTTCTGGTCTTATAGGTATACCGTCTGTTGTTATATGGATGAGATTAGCTTACAGTTATGGAAGTGTCAATATAATTATAATTGCAATGCTTCTTCAAGTTGTAGGTATTTTGATACCTACATTTAGTTCGAATATTTACTTAAACTTAATGGGAGGAGCATTATATGGAACTACTTTTATAGCATTAGTAGCACTTTTTATGAATCTTGCTGGGCAAATATCACAAAAAAATCCAGTGGTTTTGATGGGTGCATTTACAACAGCCTATGGAATAGGGCAAGTTTTTGCACCACTATATAGTGTAAAACTAATTGAATTATATGGAAATTATAATAGCACTTTATTTGTAACTGCTTCTATTGTAATGATTGGAATATTTTTCTTGTTGGTTGCAAAAAGAATAGAAAAGTGATATTTTCTATAAAAATTTAATATAAGACTTAAGTAAGACTTTTTTATAATACAATATAAAAATTATTATTTAATACTATTTTTAAAGGAAATTATATGAGTATTGTAAGAAAATCTACACTTTTAGGTTTTTGTATTCTAATCACAAGCATAAATGCGCAAGAGAATCTGGTAAACCCTTTTGCTATCAACAATGGAAATATTCCTTCTAAATATGAATATGATGGTCCTTTGTTTAAATTTAATTTTAACTATCCCAAAACTTATTCAAAAACTACAGATATGCCTTGGCAAAAATTGTTAAATGGACAACCTTTAACGAAAGATAAAGCACATAAATATGTAATGGCTCTCAAAAAGTATATTTCTCCTTCGATAAAAGATTTTTTATTGAATCCAAAAAAATGGAATAATAGTAGTCAAAAAGGTTGGTACAGTATGCTTTGGGCAGGAGAAGAAGTCCCTAAAACAGGATGGGAAGGTAGAGATTCTATATATGGAACATATACAGGACAAATAATGTCAAAAGATGTATATTCTGAATCTGGTCTAAAAGTTAATATTAGAAATCATGCTGGAATTTATTATGATGAAAAGGCAGCATATACTCTTCATAAAGTATGGAGTCGATGCGATGAAAAAACTAAAAAATGTATACCAAGTGTAAATAATGGTGAAGCACAATTTAAAGAAGGTGCAATAGTTATTAAAGCTGCAGGAGTAACTGCAACACCAGAACAATGGCCTGTTTTAGAAGGTGCCGCAAAATGGCAAATATATAGAAAAGCATTTAATTTAAATGGAACAATTGAAGATTCTAATCCTAAGGTTACAGATTTAAGGGTAGGTATTTTTGATATTATTGTAAAAGATTCTATCGCTTCTCCTGAAACAGGATGGGTTTTTACTACGTTAGTATATGATAAAAATGCAACAGGAGATAATGCTTGGGATAAGATGGTACCATTGGGTGCAATATGGGGAAATGATCCTTTAGTTAATTCAGCAAAAAATCCAAAACAAAAATTGAAAGAAAATTATATCAATCCAAATGCTCCTAAATGGACAAAAGTAACACTAGGTTATGGTGGTAGAATGTCTGGACCATTTGATATTGCTGTTAAATATAATGTTGAAGTTGATGGAGAAATAGTAAAATCATTAAGAAGTTCATCCTGTTTGAGTTGTCATGGAACAACAAGTTATATTAATAATATCTCTAAAATGCAAACATTTTTTTATCCAGCGAAAGTATATAAAAATACACCATGGATAATGTATACTCCAGGTTCAGAAAAGTGGAATGAGTGGTTTCAAAATAGAAGTGGGGATATTCCACAGAGTACAGAAAAAGAAGCAATTGCCTTAGATTATAGTACTTTCTTAGAGGCTGTTTTAATGAATTATGCTGCAAATGAAAGTATAGAAAATAAAATAAACAATGATATATTTAATAAATATAGAACATATAGAAAATCTAGAAGACATTACTAGAAAGGCTAGAATTGAGCAGTTACTATTATTCGTTAGATAATTATTTAAAAAATGATAAAATACAAATAGTAGATTTTTTAAAAATTGCTACTCAATTATGTAAAAATTTACATGAATTACACAAAAAAGATATTTTATTTGGTTATTTGTCACCATCAATAATACTGATAAATGAATTAAAAAATATCAAGATTGATCAACTAAACCTGAATAAAGATGATACTCAAAATAATGTCTACAGGTCTCCTGAGCAAATAATAACTTCTAATCTTAAAGTATCTACTTCTTCAGATATATATAGTTTAGGAATTATTTTTTTTGAAATGTTAACTGCTAAACTACCCTATGTGTATACTAATTCATTGGAATTTTCACATACAATTGCTACAACTAAAATACCTTTATTATCAAACATAGATAAAAATATACCTACAATACTATCTAAAGTTGTAGATAAGATGATTTCAAAAAATCAATTTGATAGATACTCTGATATATTGTCTGTATATACTGATTTGTCTAGGATAGAACAGTATAATAAAAAATATAATGAGTTTATAGATTTTGA
>Ga0193964_1001296_pt1 | contig 11048 bp, 22 predicted proteins | sample FB_7_MG_FD_140323 | JGI IMG/M metagenome (GOLD analysis project Ga0193964, IMG submission 140323) | Microbial mat bacterial communities from the Broadkill River, Lewes, Delaware, United States - FB_7_MG | ecosystem: Environmental > Aquatic > Freshwater > River > Microbial mats | place: USA...
GTGCCGACTAAAGGCCATAAGACACGTAAGAACAAGCGCACTGACAAACTGATTGTCCGTCGTCGCGGTTCTAAGTAACAGTTTTTAAGAGGATACAGCTGTGCCACGTTCACTGAAAAAAGGTCCATTTGTCGACCTGCATCTGTTGAAGAAGGTTGAAGCTGCTCTGGATAGTAACGATCGTCGTCCGGTAAAAACCTGGTCACGTCGTTCCATGATCCTGCCTGAAATGGTAGGTCTGACCATTGCAGTTCATAACGGTCGCCAGCACGTGCCTGTACTAGTCTCAGAAGAGATGGTAGGTCACAAGCTGGGTGAATTCGCTGCTACCCGTACTTATCGCGGTCATGTAGCAGATAAGAAAGCCAAGCGTTAAGCCGAGGGGAATAAGAGATGGAAGTAGCCGCTAAATTACGGGGTGCTCGCTTATCCGCACAAAAGGCGCGTTTGGTTGCTGACCAGGTTCGCGGAATGCAAGTTGCAGAAGCGTTGAATCTATTAACCTTTAGCCCGAAGAAGGCTGCAGGTTTAATCAAGAAAGTTCTTGAGTCAGCCATTGCCAATGCCGAGCACAACGAAGGTGCTGATATCGATGAGCTGCGCGTATCAACAATTTTTGTTGATGAAGGTATGACTATGAAGCGTATCAGACCACGTGCCAAAGGCCGTGCTGATCGCATTCTTAAGCGCTCTTGCCATATCACGGTCAAGGTAGCAGATAAGTAGGAGACGACCAGATGGGTCAGAAAGTACATCCAACTGGCATTCGACTGGGTATTGTCAAGGATCACACCTCTGTATGGTTTGCAGAAGGTAGTGATTATGCAGACAACCTGAATAATGATCTTCAGGTACGTTCCTTCTTGCAAGGTCGTCTGAAGGCAGCTTCTGTAAGCCGTATTCAGATTGAGCGCCCAGCTCAGAATGCTCGCATTACTATTCACACTGCCCGTCCAGGTATTGTGATTGGTAAGAAAGGCGAAGATGTTGAAAAACTGCGTAACGAAGTCACTAAGATGATGGGTGTACCGGTTCATATCAATATCGAAGAAATTCGTAAGCCTGAACTAGACGCGAAACTGGTAGCAGAAAGTGTTGCTAGCCAGCTGGAACGCCGCGTTATGTTCCGTCGCGCTATGAAGCGTGCGGTACAGAATGCTATGCGTCTGGGTGCCAAGGGCATCAAGATTCAGGTTTCCGGCCGTTTAGGTGGTGCTGAGATTGCACGTTCAGAATGGTATCGTGAAGGCCGTGTGCCTCTGCATACGCTGCGTGCTGATATTGACTATTCACCTGCTGAAGCCAATACCACTTACGGTGTTATCGGTGTGAAGGTCTGGATCTTCAAGGGCGAAATCCTGGGTGGCATCGAAGAAGTTCGTGCTAAACAGAATGCGCCTAAGAAAAAAGGCAAGTAGGAGATAGACAATGTTACAGCCAAAGCGTACCAAGTTCCGCAAGATGCAAAAAGGCCGTAATCGCGGTCTAGCACGCGGACATAATGTGAGCTTCGGTGAGTTCGGTCTGAAAGCAACAGGTCGTGGTCGTCTTACTGCACGTCAAATTGAAGCGGCACGTCGTACAATGACGCGTCACATCAAGCGTGGTGGTAAGATCTGGATCCGTGTCTTTCCCGACAAGCCAATCACAGGTAAGCCATTAGAAGTTCGTCAGGGTAAAGGTAAAGGTAACGTTGAATACTGGGTATGCCAGATTCAGCCAGGCCGTGTACTTTACGAGATGGAAGGTGTTTCTGAAGAGCTTGCTCGTGAAGCATTCACACTGGCAGCAGCTAAGCTACCTATGTCAACCACCTTTGTTAAGCGGACGGTGATGTAATGAAAGCAGCAGAACTGCGTGAAAAGTCAGTTGAAGGGCTTAACGAACAGCTTGAAAGTCTGCTTCGTGATCAATTCAACCTGCGTATGCAGAAGGGTACGGGTCAATTGAACCAAACTCATCTGCTGAATCAGGTTCGTCGTGACATCGCTCGCGTTAAGACTTTGCTGAAAGAAAAAGCAGGTAACTAAGATGGCTGAGACAGAAAATAATGCCCGTACACTTACCGGTAAAGTGGTAAGTAATAAGATGGAGAAATCCATCACTGTACTGGTTGAGCGTCGTGTACCGCACCCCATCTATGGTAAGTATGTCCGCCGTTCAACCAAACTACATGCACATGACGCTGATAACACAGCAAACATGGGTGATGTAGTAACGATCCAGGAATGCCGTCCTCTATCTAAGACGAAAACCTGGACTTTGGTGAGCATCGATGAGCGTGCTGTAGAGCTGTAAGCTCGGCACATATCGAAGTTTAGTTAAGCGTATTTGGTTTGGAGAAGAACCGATGATTCAAACGCAAAGCATGCTTGATGTTGCCGACAACAGCGGCGCTCGTCGTGTCATGTGTATTAAGGTATTGGGTGGTTCCAAACGCCGTTATGCACGTGTTGGTGACATCATCAAAGTAACCGTAAAGGAAGCAATTCCACGCGGTAAAGTAAAGAAAGGTCAAGTCCTGAAGGCTGTAGTGGTTCGCACGAGACAGGGTATTCGACGTCCAGACGGTTCTGTGATCCGTTTTGATGGCAATGCAGCAGTAATGCTGAATGCAAACGATGCTCCGATCGGGACCCGTATCTTCGGCCCTGTGACACGTGAACTACGTGGCGAAAAGTTCATGAAGATTATTTCCTTGGCGCCTGAAGTGCTGTAGGGAGCGAGAGACCGGCTATGCGTAAGATTAAACGTGAAGACGAGGTAATCGTCATTGCGGGTAAGGACAAGGGCAAACGAGGCACTATTAAGCGCGTGCTTAAAGATGATCGTATTGTCGTATCTGGTGTGAATATGGTTAAGCGTCACACCAAGCCAAACCCGATGTTGGGCGCACAAGGTGGAATCGTTGAACGCGAAGCGTCAATCGATGCATCTAATGTTGCTATATACAACAAAGAAACTAACAAAGCAGATCGCGTTGGTTTCAAGGTCTTGGACGATGGTTCCAAGGTTCGGATTTACAAGTCGACCCAGAAAGAGATCGACGCTTAAGTGAGTCAGGTGACATCATGGCGAGACTGAAAGAGCTATATAAGTCAGATGTTGTAGCCAACTTGCAAGAGCAGTTTGGTTACACAAATGTGATGCAGGTTCCTCGCATCACAAAAGTGACTCTAAACATGGGTGTCGGTGATGCAACCAGCGATAAGAAGCTGATTGACAGTGCCGTAGCTGATCTTGAAAAACTGAGTGGTCAGAAAGTCGTTGTGACTAAAGCACGCAAATCTGTTGCAGGCTTTAAAGTTCGCGAAGACTGGCCGATTGGTTGTAAAGTGACTCTACGTGCCGACCGTATGTGGGAGTTTCTGGATCGTTTGGTAGATATTTCTATCCCGCGTGTACGTGATTTTCGTGGTCTAAACCCGAAATCATTCGATGGTCGTGGCAATTACAGCATGGGTGTTCGTGAACAGATCATCTTCCCTGAAATTGATTATGACAAAATTGATCGAATCCGCGGTTTAGATATTACTATCACTACCACTGCTGATAGTAACGAGGAAGGTTTAGCGCTGTTAAGTGCTTTACAATTCCCGTTCAAGAAATAAAGGGTAGGATCATGGCAAAAGTTAGTATGGTTCAGCGCGAACTGAAGCGCGCCAAACTAGTGCAGAAGTTCGCTGCAAAGCGAGCTGAACTAAAAGCACTGATTGCTAATCCAGCGACTTCTGATGAAGACCGTTGGGATGCGCAGCAGAAGCTTCAGAAACTGCCACGTGACGCCAGCCCTGCACGCCAACGTAACCGTTGTCGTGTCACTGGTCGTCCGCATGGCTTCTACAACAAGTTCGGCTTAAGCCGTATCAAGTTGCGTGAAGCTACCATGCGTGGTGATGTTCCTGGCCTGCGTAAAGCAAGCTGGTAAACGCGTAGTATTGGGAGCGCGAACCTAATGAGCATGCAAGATACACTAGCGGATATGTTTACTCGTATTCGTAATGCACAGATGGTAGCTAAGGAGCTTGTCTCCATGCCTTCATCCAAGATGAAAGTAGAGCTGGCACGCGTGCTGAAGGAAGAAGGTTACATCGCAGATTATTCTGTTGACGGTGACGTTAAACCTTCATTGACAATTGAACTGAAATACTTCGAAGGCAAGCCGGTAATTGAAAAAATCCAGCGTGTCAGTAAGCCGAGTCTGCGTAGCTATAAAGGCACTGCGGATCTGCCGAAGGTCGAAGGTGGTTTGGGTGTTGCGATTGTGTCCACCTCTAAAGGTGTTATGACCGATCGTGCTGCACGCCAAGCCGGTGTTGGTGGCGAAGTCATCTGCACCGTATTCTAGGAGATCGAAATGTCCAGGGTAGCAAAAAGTCCTGTTACACTGCCAGCTGGCGTAGAGTTCAAAATCGACGGTCGTGATGTGTCTGTTAAAGGCAAATCCGGTTCGCTGAACCTTGAACTACATGCTGATGTAGCAGTAGAACAAAACGATAACGTGCTGACCTTTGCCCGGGCAACTGAGAAAGCATCATGGGCACAGGTGGGTACCGCTCGTGCCTTGATCAACAACATGGTAATCGGTGTAACCGAAGGTTATACCAAGACACTGAACATTAATGGTGTCGGTTACCGTGCTCAGGCTAAAGGCAGCGTAATTAACCTGTCTCTCGGCTTTTCACACCCAGTTGATTATGAACTGCCAGAAGGTGTGACTGCTGAAGTTCCGAGCAATACTGTTTTAGTACTGAAAGGTGCTGATAAACAGCTGGTTGGTCAGGTTGCTGCAGAGATTCGTGCTTATCGTCCACCTGAGCCTTATAAGGGCAAGGGTATCCGCTATGCGGATGAGCACGTACGTCGCAAAGAAGCTAAGAAGAAGTAAGGCAGGGTTATGAGCGCTAAAAAAGAGTCTCGTTTACGTCGCGCCCGTCGTGCACGTGCCAAGATGCGTGAGCTCGGCGTACACCGTCTGTGTGTAAACCGCACCCCGCGCCACATTTATGCTCAGATTATCAGCCCAGACGGCGGCCAGGTTCTGGCTGCTGCATCTACTGTAGATGCCTCGTTGCGTGCAGACGCAACGGGTAACGTTGACGCAGCAGGTAAAGTGGGCAAGATGATTGCTGAACGCGGACTGGCAGCAGGTGTAACTAAGGTTGCATTCGATCGCTCCGGTTATAAGTATCACGGCCGTGTGAAAGCACTGGCAGATGCTGCCCGTGAAGGCGGTCTGGAATTCTAAGGGTAAAAGCGATGGCGAATATTGAACAGAAAGCCGGTGACCTGCAGGAAAAGCTAGTTCAGGTCAACCGCGTCGCTAAGGTGGTTAAGGGTGGCCGTATTTTCGGTTTCACTGCACTGACTGTCGTTGGTGATGGCAATGGCCGTGTTGGCTTTGGTCGCGGTAAAGCTCGTGAAGTACCAGTTGCTATTCAAAAAGCAATGGAACAAGCGCGCCGTAACATGGTACAGGTACAGCTGGATGGTAACACCCTGCAGTACCCTGTAAAAGCACGTCACGGTGCTTCCAAGGTTTACATGCAGCCTGCATCTGAAGGTACCGGTATTATTGCTGGTGGCGCAATGCGTGCTGTATTGGAACTGGCTGGTGTACAAAACGTTCTAGCTAAGTGCTATGGCTCAACTAACCCAGTGAACGTTGTTCGTGCGACCGTTAAAGGTCTGGCGAACATGAACGCTCCTGAGGAAATTGCAGCTAAGCGTGGCAAGACGGTTGAAGAAATCCTGGGGTAAGTATCATGGCAAAAATCAAGGTAACTCTTACCCGCAGTCCGATCGGTATCCTGCCTAAGCACAAGCTTTGTGTTAAAGGACTAGGTCTGCGTCGTATCAATCACACTGTAGAAGTGGAAGATACGCCATCCGTTCGCGGCATGATCAACAAGGTTAACTACCTTGTAAGTGTTGAAGGAGAGTAATCATGCATCTGAATACTCTGAGCCCGGCTCCGGGTTCCAAGCCGTCTAAAAAGCGTGTTGGTCGTGGTATTGGTAGTGGTTTGGGTAAGACTGGTGGCCGTGGTCACAAAGGTCAAAAGTCCCGTTCCGGTGGTTCTGTAAAACCAGGTTTTGAAGGTGGTCAAATGCCACTGCAGCGTCGTCTGCCAAAATTTGGTTTCACGTCTCGCCAAGCTGCTTTCACCGCTGAAGTTCGTCTACATGAACTAGCGAAAGTAAATGCTGATGTTGTTGATATTGCTGCTCTTAAACAAGCAGATATCATTAAAGACGACACTAAGCGTGTACGCGTTATTCTGTCAGGCGAAATCGACAAAGCAGTAACTGTAAGTGGCCTAGAAGTAACTAAAGGTGCACGTGCAGCTATTGAAGCGGCAGGCGGAAAGGTTGAAGAATAATGGCTAAATCAGGATCTGTACCAGCAGGGGCACAAAAAGGGTTAGGTGAGCTTTGGGCTCGACTACGTTTTGTGTTTATCGCGATTGTGGTTTACCGCATTGGCGCACACATTCCTGTTCCTGGTATCAATCCTGAAAGGCTGGCTGCTTTGTTTGAGCAGAGTCAGGGCACCATTCTGAGCTTGTTTAACATGTTCTCAGGTGGTGCGCTGGAGCGCATGAGTATCTTGGCACTGGGTATTATGCCCTATATTTCTGCCTCGATTATCATGCAGCTGCTGACCGTCGTTTCACCTCAGCTTGAACAGCTGAAAAAAGAAGGTGAAGCAGGTCGACGCAAAATCAATCAATACACTCGCTACGGCACTGTGGTGTTGGCGACTGTGCAATCGATTGGTATGGCAGTCGGTCTTGCTGGCCAAGGCGTCGCTTTTGCGACGGATTTCAGCTTCTATTTCGTAGCTGTTACTACCTTGGTCTCAGGTGCGATATTCCTGATGTGGCTCGGTGAGCAAGTAACAGAGCGTGGTATTGGTAATGGTATTTCCATTCTGATCTTCGCCGGTATTGTTGCTGGTTTGCCCGGAGCTATAGGCCAGTCGTTTGAGCAGGCTCGTCAGGGTGATATCAATATCCTGGCATTGCTGGCCATAGGCGTTCTGGCTGTTCTGACTGTTGCTTTTGTTGTGTTTATGGAGCGTGGCCAACGCCGCATCACCGTAAACTATGCGAAACGACAGCAGGGACGGAAAGTGTTTGCAGCACAGTCTAGTCATCTACCACTGAAAGTGAATATGGCCGGTGTTATCCCGCCAATTTTTGCTTCCAGTATTTTGTTGTTCCCTGCCTCTATTGGTCAGTGGTTCGGACAAAGTGAAAGTATGGCATGGCTGCAGGAAGCCTCTTTGGCACTTGCACCAGGTCAACCGTTGTATATCTTGCTTTTTGCGCTCAGTGTAGTATTCTTCTGCTACTTTTATACAGCACTGGTATTTAACCCCAAAGATGTCGCGGACAACCTGAAAAAATCAGGTGCGTTCATTCCTGGCATCCGTCCTGGGGAGCACTCAGCTCGTTATATCGATGGAGTAATGTCTCGCCTTACTTTGTTTGGCGCTTTGTACATTACTGCTGTGTCTTTAATGCCACAGTTCCTGGTTGTAGCCTGGAGTGTACCGTTTTATTTCGGTGGTACTTCCCTGCTGATTGTTGTAGTCGTTGTCATGGACTTTATGGCTCAAGTGCAATCGCATTTGATGAGTCATCAATATGAGTCTTTGATGAAAAAATCGAACTTGAAAGGTTATGGTAGCGGCGGAATGTTGCGCTAGGCCTTCACATTGGAGTTTGGTCGATGAAAGTTCGTGCATCTGTTAAAAAGATCTGCCGTAACTGCAAGATCATTCGTCGCCGCGGCGCTGTGCGTGTAATTTGCACAGAACCTAAGCACAAACAACGTCAGGGTTAATCCTGACCTTGGGCTACGAAAGGTAATATCAATACTCCTTGATATTTTTTATATCAAGGAGTATTCTTTTGCGCCCTTCGTGGACATTAAACTGGAAGAGCAATCGCTCGTATATCGGAGATAGCTGAATGGCCCGTATTGCAGGTGTCAATATTCCCGACAATAAGCATGCGGTGATTTCGCTGACCTATGTTTATGGTATCGGTTCCACTACAGCCAAGAGCATTCTTGCTGCTGTAGGCATTGAACCTACCACTAAGATCGCAGATCTGTCTGAAGACATTCTGGATCAGGTTCGTAACGAGGTAGGCAAATACACTGTAGAAGGCGATCTTCGCCGCGAAATTAGCATGAATATCAAGCGTCTTATGGACCTTGGTTGCTATCGTGGTCTTCGTCATCGTCGCAGTCTGCCCGTTCGTGGTCAGCGCACCAAGACTAATGCGCGTACTCGTAAAGGTCCGCGTAAACCGATTCGCAAGTAATTGTGAAGCTTTTTACAGGAAACATACATTATGGCTAACCCAGCACGTAGTAACCGTAAAAAGGTTAAAAAGACTGTTGTGGACGGTGTTGCACACATCCATGCATCTTTTAACAATACGATTGTTACGATCACTGACCGCCAGGGCAACACCCTATCTTGGGCAACTGCCGGTGGTTCGGGTTTTCGTGGTTCTCGCAAGAGTACTCCGTTCGCAGCTCAAGTAGCTAGCGAACGTGCTGCAACCGCAGCAGCCGAATATGGTGTTAAAAACGTTGATGTACTTGTTAAGGGTCCAGGACCAGGCCGTGAGTCTGCTGTTCGTGCACTTAACGCTGCTGGCTTTAAAGTTGGTAGTATTACAGACGTGACACCTATTCCGCACAACGGTTGTCGCCCACCTAAGAAACGTCGTGTTTAAGGAGCGGAATTAGATGGCTCGTTATATTGGTCCTAAGTGTAAGCTTTCACGTCGTGAAGGCGTAGACTTATTCCTTAAAAGCGGTGTAACCGCTTTTGAAAACAAGTGCAAGTCAGAAACCGCTCCTGGTCAACACGGTCAGCGTCGTGGTCGCCTGTCAGATTACGGTCTGCAGTTGCGTGAGAAGCAGAAAGTTCGTCGTATCTACGGTGTTCTGGAAAAGCAATTCCGCAATTACTACAAAGAAGCAGCCCGTCTGAAGGGCGCAACAGGTGAAAACCTGCTGCAGCTTCTGGAGTCTCGCCTGGATAATGTAATTTATCGCATGGGCTTTGGTTCTACTCGTGCAGAAGCACGTCAGTTAGTAAGCCACAAGTCTATCCAGGTTAACGGTCGCACAGTAAATATCGCTTCTTACAATGTTAAGGCTGGCGATGTTGTTACAGTTCGTGAAAAAGCTAAAAACCAGCTGCGTATTAAAAACGCTCTGCAGTTAGCTTCTCAGCGTACTGATGTGCAGTGGGTTGATGTTGATAACAACAAGATGGAAGGTACATTCAAGGCTAAGCCTGAGCGTAGCGAACTGTCAGCTGATATCAATGAAAACCTGATTGTTGAGCTGTACTCCAAGTAATCTCTGAGTAATCATCTGGCAGCTAAGTAAAGGTAGTTCTATGCAGCGTTCAGTGACAGAATTTCTTCGTCCACGCGAAATTAAGGTCGAAGAAGTAAGCGCTACTCGTGCAAAAGTGATCCTAGAACCTTTTGAACGTGGTTATGGTCATACTCTAGGTAATGCTCTACGTCGTATTCTATTGTCTTCTATGCCGGGTTGTGCCGTAGTAGAAGCTGAAATCGAAGGCGTATTACACGAGTACAGTGCAGTTGAAGGTGTACAGCAGGATGTCATTGAGATCCTACTAAACCTGAAAGATGTAGCTATTATCCTGCACGGCCGTGATGAAGCAGTACTGACGCTGAATAAGAAAGGTCCTGGTGCAGTGACAGCTGGTGATATCCAGTTGGATCATGATGTTGAAATCGTTAATCCAGAGCACGTAATTGCTCACCTGAACGAAGGTGCAGAATTTAAAATGCAGCTTAAAGTTCAGCGTGGTCGTGGTTACGAGCCAGCTGATGCACGCCTATCTGCTGAAGACGAAAGCCGTTCTATCGGTCGTCTACAGTTGGATGCGACCTTCAGCCCAGTACGCCGTGTGTCATACGTTGTAGAAAGCGCTCGCGTTGAGCAACGTACTGACCTGGATAAGTTGATTATCGATCTTGAAACTGATGGCACTTTAGATCCTGAAGAAGCGATTCGTCGTTCAGCGACTATCCTTCAGGAACAGTTGGCTGCTTTTGTTGATCTTGAGACTGACAAAGAGCAAGAACCCGAGGAAGAAGAAGATCAAATTGATCCTATTCTTCTGCGTCCGGTTGATGATCTGGAACTGACTGTTCGCTCTGCAAACTGTCTGAAAGCCGAGAACATCTACTACATTGGTGATCTGATTCAGCGCACCGAAGTAGAACTGCTGAAGACGCCGAACCTTGGTAAGAAGTCTCTGACTGAGATCAAGGACGTTCTGGCATCTCGCGGTCTGTCTCTAGGTATGCGGTTAGAAAACTGGCCGCCAGCAAGTTTGAAGGGTGACGAGAAAGCTTCGGCTTAATCCTCGATCATCCGGTTTGGTAAGGAACTGAAAAATGCGTCATCGTAAGAGTGGTCGTAAATTTAATCGTAACAGTTCCCACCGTAAGGCCATGTTCAAAAACATGGTAACTTCTCTGGTGGAACACGAACTGATTAAAACTACACTGCCAAAAGCTAAAGAACTTCGTGGTAAAATTGAGCCACTGATTACTTTGGCTAAGAACGACTCTGTAGCTAATCGCCGTCTGGCTTTTGCTCGTACTCGTTCTGATGCAGCTGTAGGCAAGCTGTTCACACAGCTTGGTCCTCGCTACCAAGATCGTCCAGGCGGTTATGTTCGCATTCTTAAATGTGGATTCCGTGCTGGTGACAACGCGCCTATGGCGTATGTTGAACTGGTAGATCGTCCTGCTGTAGAAGCAGACGACGAGTAAGCAATTACTCGACAAAAACCGGCCTCTATGGCCGGTTTTTTTTCGCCTGAACTTTCTTTCTCTTTATCTCTTCTTTTAGACCTTCTCTCTTTGATCAATCTCTTCCCTTTAGGCAAAAAAATACCGCATTAGATAAATCCTTTGCGGCATTCTTTTTTATTAAACTGTTTCCAGCCTTCTTGGTCTTTACAGCTTTAACATA
>Ga0193964_1001299_pt1 | contig 11032 bp, 8 predicted proteins | sample FB_7_MG_FD_140323 | JGI IMG/M metagenome (GOLD analysis project Ga0193964, IMG submission 140323) | Microbial mat bacterial communities from the Broadkill River, Lewes, Delaware, United States - FB_7_MG | ecosystem: Environmental > Aquatic > Freshwater > River > Microbial mats | place: USA...
ATATTTGTGTGGTCAATCTTATCAAAAACATAGTCATAATACTTTTTTGTAGCTTGTATGTAATCATCTAAATTGTGCATGTAATACCTTAATCATTTATATAATTCCTTTAGATATAAAAGTAATAAAATAGCAAAATAAAAAATAAAAATCTTGGACAATTCAACACATTTAAAAATTTCTTTTAAATTAACATATCCATATATATCAGAAAACTTTACATTATAAATTTAAACTTAATTTATAGTTTTTTATATTACAATACCTCTATTAGCTAAGAGAGGTGGAAAAAGGATTATACCTTTTGGCATTGGTATAAGAGAGATGCAGGGCGAGTCCTTCTGTCTCTTAGTTTTATTAGGGTTAAAGAACTAACTTCAAAACAGCATTAGAAAAAACATCAATAGCCGCATTTACCGCTTTTTGTTTTGCATCCAATGTCATAACTGTGATAACATCCATTTGTACTTTGAATGTATATCTTTCATTTTGTAAAACTTTTGAATTAATTGCATTTTTAAGTTAACAAATCCTGTAGCTGAATATCTGAATTAATATTTAAAGTATTATAATGTTTATTTCTTACAGAGCCAAATGCAGTAAGCATTATTAAATCTATCTTGTATTTTACTTTTGCACCTATTACATGCTTGATAAACATCGCTTTTTTATTCAGAATTTTATTTTTTTCTGTTTCACTCAATGGATAAATATCTTTCCAATATTTACACTCAACCAAATCATAAGAATTATTGTCATATTCAATAACTAAATCGATTTGTGCACCCTTGTCATTGTCATACATTTTTGTAAAGTTCCAACTATATACATTTTTTAAAACAGCCGCTTTACCTCTTGCTTTTAAATATAAATCTATATTAATAATAGAAGCTATCTCAAAAGCAAATCCACTCCAACTTGTATATTTTTTAGTATCAATTTGTTGGTTCCAGTAATCAAGTGGTAGATTTATCGCTTTATTTTTACTGATACCTTTCATCCAGTCATTATAAAATAAACAATACGGATCGCTGACTATAAATAAATATTCCCCTTTACTCCCCAATGATGCAATAGGTTTAATAAAACCACATTCAGATAAATCATCTAAAAAGTCTTTTATAGTAGCACCAACTTTCATCTCAAGATGCTTTGCTATTTCAGAAGTATTCAATCCAGATTTTTTTGTAGCTAAAAAATCCATTATCTTTTTATATTTAGGAGCGTTGTTTGTAAATAATGATTTAAATACTTCCGTATATTCATTAAACATTCTGCCATTGATACCAAAAAATATATTTGAAATATTTTCATCAATATCTTTACTTGCATCAATATAACTTAAATATTTAGCAACACCCCCAAATATCATATATAGTTCCAGTATTGATTTATTGTCAATATCCATCTTTTTTTCATTTATAAGATAATCTTTTGTTTCTTTTAAATTAAATGGATACATAGGAAGGGTATTGTCAATCCTATTATTAAATGGCCCTTCATTTCCATTTAGTAGTTTCTTTTTTATCCAAGAAGCATTTGATCCACATACTATTACTAAAAAGTTTGTATACCTTTCACAAAAATTATTCCAAAAATATCCTAAGGCAGATATGTATCCTGCTTTTGTTGATTTATCTACCCAAGGAACTTCATCAAAAAATAATACTAACTTTTTATTTGGGTTTTCTTCTATTCTTTTTAATAATACTTTGGTTAAAAAAATAAAAGCTTTTGTCCATGTTTTTATCTCAACTGTAGGTTCCTCATTGAACCATAAAAATACCTGTGCAACAAAGTTATCAATTTGGGATTGTGTATTTTGATTATAAGCACCAGTAAAGTCAAAAAAAGTACAATCTTTTCTATGCTCTTCAAACATATATCGAACAAAATATGTTTTTCCTATTCTTCTTCTTCCGTAAACAGCAACTAAATTACTTCTGTTTTCATCACAATATTTATTTAATTGGTTTATCTCTTTTTGTCTACCTATCATAAGAATACCTTTTTAGATTTTATTTTCGTTTATTATATACTATAAATGAAAATATGTCAATATTTATAAGTATAGTTTCGTTTTTAGCTATGTATAAACGAAATTATAGCTATTAAATACACTATAGTTTCATTTTTAATGATTAATATTGAACAAAATTATATTTTTAGATTTCACAATTTTTCATTTTATACCCATAAGGTGTAATACCCTCATACTTTTTAAACACTCGATTCAAATGACTTTGATCACAAAAGCCAATATCTTGTGCTATTTCTGATATATCATCTCCTTTTATTAATAGCTCTTTTGCTTTTAGAATCTTTATACTCAAAATAAATCTATGGGGAGTTATATTTAGTTCTTTATTAAAATATTGTGTTAGTGATGTTGATGAGATATTTAGATGTTTGCATATATCTTTTATTGAGATATTTTCATCTATATTGTCATAAATATATTGTTCTGTTTTTTCTATTATTAAATTGACCATAATTCATTTTATCACCTAAGTGTCACATCTAGTGTCACAGTTTTGGTGAATTTTGAAATTTGTATATAGATTATCTCTATATTTTTGAATTATTTATCCAATAGTTTAGATGTTAAGTGTAGATATGTTTTGCTTGGGGTATACTTAGAGTTATAAAATTTATAAATGATTTACGGCCTTGATGCCTTTGGAGTATAAAATGTTACCACTACAATATGATTTTTTTAAAGTAAAACTATCAGGAATAATTCCTAACTCAAGAGTCTTTACTGACCCTTTACGAACTTTAGCTTATGGAACTGATGCATCTTTTTATAGGCTTGTACCAAAAATAGTTATCAAAGCTATAAACGAAAATGAGGTGAGAGATATCCTTGCATGTGCTTCTATTGAAAACTTACCTGTGACTTTTAGAGCTGCTGGAACATCTTTGTCTGGTCAGGCTATTAGTGATTCTATATTGGTTATTTGTTCATTTGGATGGAGAGACATAGAGGTACTAAACGATGCAAAACATATCAAACTTCAGCCAGGGGTTATTGGAGCCAGTGCAAATGCAGCTTTAAGATTTCATGGTAAAAAAATAGGTCCAGACCCAGCTAGTATAAATTCAGCTCAAATAGGTGGGATCGTTGCAAACAATGCTAGTGGTATGTGTTGTGGAATAGATCAAAACTCTTATAAAACATTGAAAGATATGAGAGTTATTTTCAAAGATGGAACGATACTTGATACGAGTGATGAATACTCGGTAAAAGATTTTTTAGAATCTAAAAGCGAGATGGTTAAAGCTTTAGAAGTGATGATTAAAAAAGTAAAAGATGATGAAACTTTATACAACAAAATTAAAAAGAAATATGCTATAAAAAACACTACTGGATATAGCTTAAATGCTTTGATTGATTTTGAAAATATCATTGATGTTATATCTCATCTTATGATTGGTAGTGAGGGGACTTTGGGATTTGTTTCATCTGTTACTTACCATACTGTTGAAGAACCAAAGGTAAAAGCATCTTCTCTTATTTTGTTTGAAGATATATATGAGGCTTGTAATTTTGTTTCTGAACTTAAACATAATAGTTCTTTGGTAAATGCCGCTGAACTTATGGATAGAGCAAGTTTAAGAAGTGTAGAAAACAAAGATGGAATAGACCCTAGATACAAACTTCTTGATGAAAAAGTCGCTTCAGTTTTAGTAGAGTGTGGTGCTACAAATAAAGATGAGTTAGAATCAAAAATGCAAAGTGTAGTAAGTATTAGTAAAGTTCACAAAGTTGTTGAAGAGCCAATATTTTATGATAAAGCTTCTGATTATGCTAAACTTTGGGCTATACGAAAAGGGACATTTCCAAGTGTTGGAGCTATGAGACAAAGTGGTACAACTGTTATCATTGAAGATGTAGCTTTTCATATTGAAGACTTAGCCACTGGGGTTGTTGAACTTCAAGAGTTATTTAAAAAGTACTCTTATGCTGAAGCTTTGATTTTTGGACATGCTTTAGAGGGAAATATTCATTTTGTATTTACTCAAGATTTTTCAAGTGATGATGAGATAAAAAGATATGAACTATTTATGGATGATGTTTGTAACCTAGTGGCTGGAAAATACAATGGTTCACTAAAAGCAGAACACGGTACTGGAAGAAATATGGCGCCTTTTGTAGAGATGGAGTGGGGAAGTGATGCTTATGCTTTAATCAAAGAGATAAAAAATATCTTTGACCCTACAAATATGTTAAACCCAGGGGTAATTGTAAATGATGACCCAAAAGCACATATAAAAGACTTAAAAACAATGACTGCTTTTAATCCAATTGCAGACAAATGTATAGAGTGTGGTTTTTGTGAACCTGTGTGTCCATCAAAAGATTTTACTTTGACACCAAGACAAAGAATTGTTGTACAAAGAGAGATACAAAGATTGAAAGATAGCAACGATAGTAGATATAAAAAATTGGAATCTTTGTATAAGTTTGATGGTGAAAAAACATGTGCAGTTGATGGACTTTGTGCAACTGCTTGTCCTGTTGATATAAATACAGGAACATTGACCAAAGATATTAGAGCCAAAAGTGGCAATGCCTTTTCTAAAAAACTAGCATCTACTATTTCTAAACGTTTTGGTGAAACAGTATTTTTAGCAAGGCAAGGATTTAAGTTCTTAAATTTTATAGAGTTTTTTATGGGGCCTGTTGGTATGCGTATCATTGGAGATGTGATTCCTCGATTTCCTTATTGGTATGACTATATGCCAAGAGTTGCTAAGTATAAAAAAACACAAGAGTCTCAAAACTTTGATAAAAATGTGGTTTATTTTTCTAGTTGTGTCAATAGAGCTTTTGGAGCAAGTAAAAAAGCAAAAGATAAAAGAGATATCAATCAAGTAGTAGAATCCTTACTTAAAAAAGCAAAATACAACGTGATATATCCTAAAGATGACAAGTCATTGTGTTGTGGAGTTCCTTTTGAGAGTAAGGGATTTAAAAAAGAAGCTGATGAACAACTTGATATCTTATTGGCTCAACTTTTTGAAGCTTCAAACAATGGTGAGTTTCCCGTACTTTGTGATAGTTCCCCTTGTACTTATCGTATACGTGAGGGATTGAAAAAGATGGATATAAAAGTTTTGGAGCCTATAGAGTTTTCTTTGACTTATTTAGTTCCTCAATTGAAAATAAAACAATCAAATGAATCAATAGTATTGCATACAACTTGTAGTTCTAAAAAGATGAAACTAGATGAAAAGTTTGAAAACTTAGCAAAGATATTGAGTACTGATGTAACGATTCCTATAAATATCAATTGTTGTGGATTTGCTGGAGATAGGGGATTTAATCATCCTGAGCTTAATAAATCTGCTTTGACTGGTCTAAAAGAACAGATAAAACCAGATGTATCAAGAGGATTTAGTACGAGTAAAACTTGTGAAATAGGACTAAGTCATCATGGAGAAAGAGACTATAGTTCGATTTTATATCTACTAGATGAATGTTCTTAGGAAAAATAAAATTTATTTTTGCATCATTTCTTCAATATTTGGATATAATCCCAAAAAAGGATTACAATGAAAAAAAGATTTGCTTTAACACATCCAAAAAAAGCACAAGCCCGAGTACTTGAGGGTATAAAAAATGAAGTTAGAAAATATATAAAAAGAGAAAAAAATAAACCATTACCTGAAGATAAAGATGTTTGGAGAGTTGATTGTAAGTTTGCACAAAATGATGATGAATTACAAGAGATAAGATTTTCTGATATTATTAAATATATTGATGAAGCATCAGAGGTAAAATGTGAAAGTGTTATGATTGAGATTATTTCTAGAAGTGCAAATGTTGCACCAAAGAAAGTTGAAGAGACTAAAGAAGAAGTATCTGAAACACAAGAAAATATTGATGATGAAGAATCATCAGAGATAGAATAAACTACTAAATATTAGAACTAAAAAACATTTTGTTTTTTAGTAACTAATAGCCACAAACCAAATACCATCTTTCTTTTCAAGTTCTAAGATTTTAGAATTTTTGATATCGATATCTTCTACTTTTAAATCAACTTTACTTTTTGCACTTTTTGAATACATAGAACCACTTATCTTTTTTTGTGATGAGAAGTTTGAATTTACAGTTACTTTTATACTTTGTGCTATATTTTTATAAGCATCTGCTTTTGCCTCTTTTTCATCTTTTCCTTGACCATAGCCTATTTTTTTGTCTGTATCATCTATTTTATGAAACCAATCAGGAGGCGTGATATTTTTTAAAACTTCTGTGTATTTTATATCTTCTTTTTTTAAGTTAATTTTATCAGAGGTAAAAACAATATCACTTTGTCTTACATAAGCTGAGTCTATTGATGTTGTATGATAAGGTTTCTTTTTATAAATAACAGTAATACCTACAAATTCTAAGCTGTCATCGTTAAATTTAAAGTAAACAGATGGTTTGATATATTTTATTTTGTGTTCTAATTGTTTTGCTAACTCTTTATCTATACTAAATTTAACTTTCTGTTTAAATCCATTTTGATTAGAAGTAATAGATAAAAATATCTCTTCATTGTATGGATCATACGAAAGAAACTTTATCTTTGGATTTGCAAAAAGAGTTGAGAGTACTAGCTTGGCTACTTTTTTTTGTGTTTTATGGAGATTTATATTCCATTGGTGTTCTGATTCTGTTAGAGCTGTTTTGTATTTGTTTATGTTTTCTATATTTTCTCTATCAGTTAAAAACTTATCAAATGTAACTTTTTTGTGTTTTGATCTAAATTGTTTGAGATGTTTATCTTTTAGTATATCAAAAAAATAGTTTTTGAGTATCTCCATCTTTTGAGATAGCTCTAGCTCATTTTCTTTGACTTTTATATCATTTTGTCGTAAATGTTTTTTGATGATTCTTTTTGCGTTATATCTTGATCTATCGTTCCATTTTACAAAGTTCTCTTCTCTGTTTTTTAGAATCTCTTCATTTTTTGAAAATAGTTTTACTAAAGATGTTTCATAAAGAGTTGAGGTAAGTGTTGAGACATTGTTTCCTACATTGTTCATTGTTTCAGTTGTAGCATTTGATACGCTGTTGTATGATGAGGTTACGCTATTTGTTACTTTATCAACAGGTTCTAGTGTTTTTTCAATTACAGCACAACCTGATAAGAAAAATAAACTAAAAAGTAGTTTTGTTATATTTTTGAGATTCAATGTGATGCCTTAGTTAATATATTTATTTAAAAGATAAAATTTTACTAAATTTATAGTAAAAGAGAAGTTATTTTTATTGTATTTTATATAAACTACACTTTTACCCCTCTTCATGATGCTATAGTTTTATAAATATAAAAGGAGATATAAATGTTAGGTGAAATAAATTCATTTCTAAATGACTTGATATGGGGGAATATTTTAATATATTTACTTCCTGCATTGGGAATATTTTTTACAGTAAGTTCTAGATTTGTACAGTTTAGATATTTTTTCAAAATGTTTCATATACTAAAAGAAACAGATCATGATTCAGAAGGGCATATTAGTTCTTTCCAAGCACTAATGCTAAGTGTTGCTGGTCGAGTAGGTGGCGGAAATATTGCTGGTGTTGCAGTTGCCATTACTCTTGGAGGACCAGGAGCTGTATTTTGGATGTGGATAATTGGTCTTATTGGTATGAGTACAAGTTTCTTTGAGTGTTCATTGGCTCAACTTTATAAAGAAAAAGATGCTGAAGATTCATGTGTATATAGAGGAGGACCTGCTTATTATGTGACTAAGGCATTGGGGCAAAGATGGGTTGGTATTATTATATCTATATTATTGATGTTTACTTTTGGTTTTGCATTTAATGCAACTCAATCATTTATTATCTCGAGTTCATTTGAAGCTTCTTTTGATGTTCCAGTATGGATAACAGGTGGAATTTTAACTGTATTATTTGCTGTATCAATTTTTGGTGGTATAAAAAGAATTACTAAGTTTTCTGAAGTTGTAGTGCCTGTTATGGCGGTTGGTTATTTACTTATTGCAATAGTTGTGATTGGATTGAATATCACAGAGATACCATCTTTGATATCTATGATTGTAACAGAAGCATTTAGTCCAACATCTGCTATTAGTGGTGGTATTGGAGCGGTTATACTTCAAGGTGCAAAAAGAGGTATGTTCTCAAATGAAGCTGGACTTGGTTCTGCTCCAAATGTTGCTGCTGTTGCTTATGTTGCTCATCCAGTTCAGCAAGGAATTGTACAGTCGTTTTCAGTATTTATTGACACTATTATTTTATGTTCATGTACAGCTTTTATCATTCTTTTATCTGGGGCTTATGTACCAGGAGCACAGAGTGTACAAGGTGTACTTTTAACTCAGAATGCTTTAATAGAACATGTGGGTCCTCTTGGTGGATACTTTGTAACTATTGCATTGTTGTTATTTGGTTTCTCTTCAATGTTATATAACTACTACCTTGCAGAAAATAGTCTTAACTTTTTTAGCAAAGGAAATACAGTTTTATTCAATGCTTTTAGAGTTGTATGTGTTGCACTTATTATTTGGGGTTCATTTCAAGACTTAGGTTCTATATTTGCATTTGCTGATTTATCAATGGGATTATTAGCAGTTATAAATATGGTAGTTATTGCACTTCTTTATAAGCCTGTTCTTAGACTTATCAAAGGTTATGATTCTCAGTTAAAAGAGGGGAAAAGTCCAGTTTTAAAATATGAAGATTATGGTGAATACAAAATTGGAAAACATACTTGGAAAGAGATTGTTGATAATATCAATGATAAAAGAGCTAAAGCATAAAGTAAAAATATTATTCTATATGCTACAATTGCTTAGGAATAAGACTGGATGATGAATATTCATCATCCAGTTTTAATTTTATAATATACAAAAGGATACATAATGTTTAATAAAGATGGAATACCTCTTTTTACTATCATGATACCTTTTTTGTGTATTATATTTGTAGCTTTTTTTTCAACATCATATTATCTAAAACTATCAAATGAAAAACTAGTACTAGAGTTACAAGAGTATAAAGTAAACTATACGAACAAAGATACTTTAAATCAAATAATAGCTCAAAAAACTAAAGAATATAAACAATCAGAAGATAAGTTTATACGATTTGTTTCTGTTTTAACTTTATGTGTTTTAATTTTTATGTCAGCATTTTCATATTTGATGGTTTCAATTGTTTATGATGTAGTAAAAAAATATAAAGAGCAAGTACAAAATAAAGAGGAAAAACTTCAAACTTTGAATCAAACTTTATCTCATAAAGTGAAAGAGGGTGTAGAAGATGGAAAGAAAAAAGACAAAGCGATTCTTCAACAATCAAAGCTAGCAAGAATGGGTTCTATGATAAGTATGATAGCTCACCAATGGAGACAGCCTCTTACTGAATTGTCTGGGATTTTAATGGAGCTAGAGACAGCTACACGGTTTAAAAAAGTGGATGAGAAACATCTTTTAAAATCAATAGAAAAAAGTGATAAGATGATAGAATTTATGTCAAACACTATTGATGACTTTAGAAACTTTTATAAACCAGATAAGAAAAAAGAAACTTTTTTTGTACTGGATGCTTGTAACAAAGCTATATATCTGGTAAAAGCATCCTTGAGTCAAAGCTCAATAGACTTTCAAATCAATGTAGAAAATGATAAACAGATATTTGGATATCCTACTGAGTATTCTCAAGTAATATTAAATCTCATTAGTAATGCTAAAGATGTTTTAATAGAGAAAAATATATCAAATCCTAAGATTATATTGTCTATTCAAACTAGAGGGTTATTGAGTATAGTTACAGTTCAAGATAATGCGGGTGGGATCAAAGAGGAAAACTTTGATTTGATATTTGATCCGTATTTTAGTACTAAAGATTCATCAAAAGGGACAGGCTTGGGACTATATATCTCAAAACTTATAATTGAACGAAATATGGGTGGAGAACTTAGTGTAGAAAATGATGAAAATGGTGCGATATTTCAAATTATGATAGCAGGGTAAAATATGAATGAAAATTTATTGGAAGAGTTAAAAAGTATCTCAATTTTATGTGTTGAAGATGAAGATGGAATAAGAAGTGTTATTGTGGAGACATTAAAATATTATTTTGATGAGGTATACGAAGCAAAAGATGGAAACGAAGCTTATGAGATATATCAAGAACACAAACCAAAAATTATATTATCTGATATACAGATGAAAAATTGTGATGGTATAGAGTTCGTTAAAAAAGTAAGAAAAGATGACTTAAATACAAATATAATTATGCTAACTGCATATTCAAATGAGGAGTATTTAATGGATTTGATAAATCTAAATATAAATCACTATATATTAAAACCTTTAAATCATAAAAAGTTAAATGAAGCATTATTGAAATACTTGAATAAAACTTTGGAGCCTATTCTATTGTATGAAGATATGATTTTGGATTCACAAAAAAAAGAGATAGTATATAGGGCTGAAGAGATTGTATCCCTTAGAAAAAGAGAAAAAGATTTTTTGAAACTTTTATATGAAAATAAAAATTCAGTTTTAACTTATGATACTATTGAATATGAATTGTGGGAAAATAAAGAGATGACTACTCATGCTTTAAAGTCTTTTATAAAAGACTTGAGATATAAACTACCTATAAATATTATCAAAAATGTTCCTAAAGAGGGATATACATTATTACAAACAAATTAGATTAAAAAAAGGAAAATAAATTGAAAATTACAATTATCAATACAGGTGGAACATTCAACAAAAGATATAATCCAATAAAAGGACAACTTGAAGTTCCAAATGATAATATAGCTCTTGATAAGATCATCTCATCTTGTCATAATGTAGAGTTTGAGATTAAAAATATTGTTTCAAAAGATAGTTTAGATATGGATGATTTTGATAGACAAGCTATTATAGATGCTGTAAAAGAGTCTAAAAATGAAAATATTATTATCATTCATGGTACGGATACTATTGATCTTACTAGTGCATTTTTACAAAAACAAATAAGTGATAAAAAGATAATATTTACAGGTGC
>Ga0193964_1001300_pt1 | contig 11026 bp, 9 predicted proteins | sample FB_7_MG_FD_140323 | JGI IMG/M metagenome (GOLD analysis project Ga0193964, IMG submission 140323) | Microbial mat bacterial communities from the Broadkill River, Lewes, Delaware, United States - FB_7_MG | ecosystem: Environmental > Aquatic > Freshwater > River > Microbial mats | place: USA...
TATTTGGTAGATTCAATAGGAAAAAAAATTAAGGTGGTAAATGAAGTTGCAACTGCTCTGGGTTTAAAAAATGTGAAAGCTGAAACTATTAGAGCGGAGAAGGTGAAAGGAGAATTCGATTTTATAGTCAGTAGAGCTGTTACAAGAATGGATGATTTTGTAAATTGGACAAAAACAAAAATTGCTAAAAAACAGAATCACTCTTTAAAAAACGGGATTTTATACTTAAAGGGAGGCGATTTAACAGAAGAACTGGTAAATTTCCCCAATGCAACTCAATATAATTTATCAGAGTTTTTCCCTAATGAATTTTTTGAAACCAAGAAAGTAGTACATATTCCTTTAAAGTATAAACCTAAAAAATCTTAAAACGAGGTGTTCAAAGCAAGACTAAATCCAGTTGATTCTGGAACAACTCTGCAAACTCCACCTACACACAATAACCCACCGCGTTGTCTTCCATAATTCAAGGCAATTCGAGTGTTGTTTTTTGTGTAACTTCCACCAAAATTATAATAATGAATTTTTTTAAGTTCATTTCCATAGTTGTACATATCAGTTGCATAGAATGATACTTTTGGAGATAAGTTTAATTCCACTGTACTAGCCCACCAATTCTTTTTATCATCTTGAGTCCATAAATGCTGTCCTTCAATTCGAAGCGATTTTTTATTGGAAAATTTATATGTTGATTCCAATATAAAAATATTGGCATTAACCTCTCCTACTGTTTCCTCAACATATCGTTTATTATAATACAAATTTGTATAGGTGATTATTGAAGACCATTTTTTCGACCATTTTTTGCGAATTTCTATATTAGCATCGGTAAAATATTTCTTTCCAAAACCTAAAAAATCAGAAGAATAGGTTCTGTTAACCAAATCATAGTTGGCTTTTAAACCGTACCAAGTTGAATAATTTAGAGCTAATTTTGTACCATATTTTCCACCTAATAAAGTTCCTTTTTTAAGATTGTAATAAATGTCAATTTGAGTTCCTATTTCACCAGCTTTACCAATTGGATTAAATGACAATTTTGGTTGTGCTTGATATACGTATATATTAGATAAGCTATAATCATGTTGTTTAGTCAAACTAGGTATATAATTCACAACTTGTTGATTGTAAACATTACCATCTTGTTCTCGGTCTGAGAAAAAATTCATGTTTTCTAAACGTCTAAATGTAGCATCAATTCCAAGGCCTTTTTTTGAATAACCTGTGTTAAATACAAAGGCATTACCTTCAGCTAATTTATCAGTTTTAACATTTTGAAATTCTACTAAAGCATCTTCATTTTTTAAAACATATTCAATATTTGAATAGATGTTTCCACTTGAAATGTTTAACCTTCCTGAATAAGCATTGGTGTTTTTAGTGAATTCGGGTACAGAGTTTTCAACTTCTTGAATTCGACTTACAGCGCTAAATCCAAAATTTATGGTTGATTTTTGTAGCTTAAATAGGTCAGACAATGAAATTTCCGAGTTAAAACCTAAAATTTCTCCATCAGACAATTTAAATCCAGCTCTTTGTTTACCATATAAAGCTGTTAAATAAATCTCTTTTGTTGGAGAGTAATTAATTCTACCTCCAACTAATGCATTGTTGATACCAAGTTCTTTATCTTCCCATGAACGAAGAATTAAACCATTTCCAAATTGCTCGTAAAAATGTCCGGCAGTTATATCTAATTTTTTTGTTTTATAATTCAAATAATAATTTCCTAATCCAATTTCTTTATTAAAAGTAGGAGAGTAGTTTAATATAGCTTGTGGAGCATATCCTTCCAATTGAATTCCAATTGAAAAATTGTTATAATTTCCATCAATTTTTAAATAATTATTAGATCTAAATCGATTATCTTCATTAAAATCTCCTGTTTTGTTGTCGTCTAAATAATATTGAGAATTGGAAATGAAGCTACCTGAAATATTTTTTTCTTGAGAATATGCTTGAAATGTAAATAGAGCTAATGCAATTAGGATGATTTTTTTCATAGTAAAATTATTGGGCAATTTCTTTAATTTTTTCATACAATTCAATCTCACTTCCTGGAGTGTAACCAGAATGAGAATAAACAATTTTATTATTTTTAACAATTACTAAGTATGGAATCGTGTTCGCATTTAAGGCTCGTTTAAAATCTTGATTTACATCTAGTAAAACTTCATATTCCCATTCTTTACCATTTACCAATGGTTTTACTCTTGAAGTAGTTCTTGCATTATCAATTGATATGGCAATTAGTTTAAAATTTGTTTCTTCTTGCCAGTCTTCATAATATTCTTGAATGGCATCTAGTTCATTAATACAAGGAACACACCAGGTAGCCCATAAAGAAATTACTAAAACCTGATCTTTTTCAACAGTATTTTCTATTTTGATATATTCTCCATCAATATTTTTTAATTCTATACTAGGTAAAGAAGTTTGTGATAATAGCGTATAACTGTAGCTCAGAATTAAAGCAAAAAGAATTATTTTTTTCATTGTTTTTTTTATTTACAATTACAATATTAATGTTTTTTAAAATTGTATGAGAAATATTTTTTATAAGTTTTAAAAATAAATTTATATTTGTTTTCAATCTTAAAAAAATGAAAATGAAAAAACGCAATTTTTTAAATATTTTGTTAGTTTGTTTTACGGTTTTAGTTAGTTCCTGCGGAGGGTCGTCTTCAGAAGAAACTCCAGAGGTTAAGGCAACATCAATTAAAATAACCTCAAATACTGTAGAAATTGATTTGGGGGAAACGCTATCATTTACAGTTAAAGATAATTTAGAAGCAAATTTAACTTCTACGGCTTCTATTTATTTTAATAACTCAGTAATCTCAGGATCAACTTATACACCTACAGAAGATGGAGTTTTTGCAATACGCGCCGAATATGAAGGAATGATTAGTCCTAGTATTTATGTGAAAGTTAACGCGTTGGAAACTTTGAGTTCAATTGTTGTTTCTAGTTCTGATAATGAAATTTTAATGGGTGATACAGTAACTTTATCAGCTATAGGAAATGAAGGTACAGATTTTACAAATGAATCTATATTTTCAGTAGATGGAGTTGAAATATCTGGTAATACTTATACTCCTTCTAAAAGAGGAAATGAAAAAATAACAGGTACTTATGGAGGGTTTGATAGTAATGAAGTTATTCTGATGACAGGATACAAACAAAAAGTATTAATTGAAGATTATACTGGTACTTGGTGTGGATATTGCCCTAGAGTTGCATATGGTATTGAGTTGGTTCAAGATGATATTGATACGGCTGTTCCTGTTGCAATTCATCGAGGGTCTACTGATTCTTCAAGTGGTTCTTATGACCCTTATAATTATCCTGCAAAAGCATTGGAAGATTATATTGGACTTTCAGGATATCCAACAGCTATGATTAATAGAAAAATTAGTTGGAGTTATCCAGAACCATCAAATGTGAATCAAGTTAAATATAAGGTTGAAATTGGAGGGCAACAAAAAGTTAATAATTTAGGTATAAAGATTGAATCAATTTTAGCAGGAAATACTTTAGATATTGTAGTTAATACAGGTACTATTAGTGATTTAAATGGAGAGAAATTAGTTGTTTATATACTTGAGAATGGTTTGAAATTCAATCAAGCAAATTATACAACATATTATGGAGGACAATCTGTATTGTTAGACTTTACTCATGATAATGTATTAAGACAAGTACCTACTGATTTATTTGGTGATGCTATTACTTCAGATGAATTGAATGCAACTACAAATACTTATGAAAAAACTTTTAGCATTGATTTAACTGCATCAATTGAAAATAAAGATAATTTAGATGTGGTTGCATTTATTGTGAATACATCAGGAGAAGTTGTGAATGTTCAAGTTTCAAAAATTGGGGAAACCAAAGATTTTGAATAATTTTAACTTTCAATTACAAAAAAGAGGCTTAAATATATGTTTAAGCCTCTTTTTTGTAAAATATTGCTTTAAATTAAAAATGTGACATATGTTAGTTTTTACATTGAAAATAAAAGGTAAGTTTGTCTTCTAATTAAAAAAGATAAATTATGAGTGCAGCAAAAGAATGCTTAGTATGTAAAAAAGCTTCAACTGAAATCCCAGTTACAAAATTTTATTATCAAGAAAGTGAGTTTTATATTTGCCCACAACATATGCCAACAATAATTCACAATCCTCAAGAATTAATTGGACTATTACCAGGTGCAGATAAACTTACAGGTGGATAATAAAATTTAAAATATTAGTACAAAAAAAACTCGCCATTGGCGAGTTTTTTTATTTATTAAAATTAGGATTACTCTCCTAAGAAAGGATATCTGTAATCAGTTGGAGTTACAAATGTTTCTTTAATTGTACGGTTGCTCACCCAACGTAACAAGTTCCAAACAGAACCAGCTTTGTCGTTAGTACCTGAACCTCTTGCTCCACCAAAAGGTTGTTGCCCTACAACAGCTCCAGTTGGTTTGTCATTTATGTAGAATTTACCTGCCGCATTTTCTAATTTATTAGTTGCAATGTCAATTACATAACGATCACCACTAAAAATAGCTCCAGTTAAAGCAAATTCACTAGTTTGATCAACAACATCTAAAATTTCTTCCCATTGTTCATCTTCATAAACATAGATAGTAATAATAGGGCCAAATAGCTCATTAACCATTGTTTTATATTGAGGGTTTGTTGTAACAATTACAGTTGGCTCAATAAAGTATCCAACAGAATCATCATAACCACCACCAATTATAATTTCAGCATCAGCATCTTGTTTTGCTTCTTCAATTGCACCTGAAAGTTTTTTAAAGGCTCTATCATCAATTACAGAATTTATAAAGTTCGAAGTATCTTCAGGTGTTCCCATTTTAAAAGAATTAACATCTTTTATAACGGCTGTTTTAATATCTCCCCATAAGCTTTTTGGTAAGTAAGCTCTTGATGCAGCTGAACATTTTTGTCCTTGATATTCAAATGCCCCTCTTGAAATAGCTGTAGCGACTTCCTGTGCGTTTGCAGATGGATGTGCCCAGATAAAATCTTTACCACCAGTTTCACCAACAATTCTAGGGTATGTTTTATAAGTATCCATGTTTTTTCCAATAGTCTCCCAGAAACTGTTGAATACTGGAGTAGATCCTGTAAAATGAACTCCTGAGAAATCAGAACTGTTTAATAAAACATCAGTAATTGTACTAGAATTTCCAGTTACCATATTAATTACACCATCAGGTAATCCAGCAGCCTTAAATAATTCCATGATTACTTGAGCAGAATATACTTGAGATCTTGCAGGTTTCCAAATAATTACATTCCCCATTAATGCAGGTGCAGCAGGTAAATTACCAGCAATTGCAGTAAAGTTAAATGGAGTAATTGCATATACAAACCCTTCTAATGGACGGTATTCCATTCTGTTCCAAACTCCAGGAGCCGACTGTGGTTGATTTGTATAAATTTCAGTCATAAATTCTACGTTGAAACGTAAAAAATCTATCAATTCACATGCTGAATCAATCTCTGCTTGAAATACATTTTTAGACTGTGCAATCATAGTTGCAGCATTCATTTTATATCTAAATGGACCAGCTAATAAATCTGCAGCTTTTAAAAAGATTGCAGCTCTGTGTTCCCAACTAGTTGCAGCCCATTTTACACGTGCCTCAGCAGCTTTTTCAACAGCTAATTCAATGTGTTCTTTTTCTGCAAGGTGATATTTTCCAACGCAGTGCTTATGATCGTGTGGAGGATGAATATCAACTGTGTTTCCAGTTCTGTATTCTTTCCCACCAATATAAAATGGAATGTCAACATGTTCGCTGTACATTTTCTTGTAAGTGTCTAATAAAGCCTTACGCTCTGGTGTACCTGGTGCATACGAATTTATTGGTTCGTTTACAGCTTTTGGTACATTGTAAAATCCTGTAGCCATTATATTATTTTTTAAAGGTTTTTCTGTTTAAATTTGTGAACAAAGTTACAAAATTGAATTGACTTTTTTTTTAGATAACTAATACTCAATATTCAAATTTTAATAGTATGTGTACCGTTACTTTTTTGCCTTTAGATAATAATAATTTCATTTTAACTTCTAACAGAGATGAACAAAAGTTAAGAGAAACATTGGCACCAAAGCATTATAATGAAAATGGTGTAGAAATGCTTTTTCCGAAGGATAAAATGGCTGGAGGAACATGGATAGGAACAAGTTCTAAAAAACGATTGATTTGTATTTTAAATGGAGGGTTTGTAAACCATGAGAAAAAAAGTAATTATAGAAAAAGTAGAGGGGTAATTGGCAAGAAAATGTTGCAAGCTAATTCAATTTTAGATTATGTTGAGGGTCTTGATTTAGAGGGAGTTGAACCGTTCACGATGATAATTATTGATTGGAATGATAATAATTTATGTATGTATGAATTAATTTGGGATGAAAAAAGCAAGCATTTTAACAAACTTAAAAATGAAGCTAAAATTTGGTCTTCTTCAACATTGTATGAAGAATCCGTTAAAGAATTGAGAAGACAATGGTTTAGAAATTGGGTAGCTGAAAATAAGTTCAATTCAGAAAGTATATTGGCATTTCATCATTCAGAAATTGGAGATAAAGAACAATCTGTTTTGATGAAACGTAGTAATGTTGAGACAGTAAGTATTACATTAGTAAAAAAGCAGGAGGATTCTATTGAAATGTTATATGAAGATGTAGTTCATTCAAATAAAAAAATGGTTAATTTTTAAGTTATCATGAAAGAAATTAGTGCGACAATTATAAACCCTACAGTTGCTAAAAACATATAATAGCAATTCAAAAGAATAAACTTTATAAATGTTTTAAATCGTCCCTGTCCATAAAAGTGTCTTAAGCCTTTATATAGGTAAATTAGAAAAACAACTAAAATAACCCAAGTTACATTTTCTAATTTTACAAAAATATTTATTAAATATAAAAGGCTAAAAAGTAAAAAGAAAACAGTTTGTGTGTGAAATACAAATACCAAATGTTCCATGTAGGTATATTTTCTCCTAATATAAATAAGCATTAAAAATAATGTGAATACTGGTAAGAAAATAAAAAGTGATATTGATATATGAGAGGTCAGTTTTTTAAATAATTTTTTGCCTCCACCTTTGGTCTTGACATCTTTAACATTTGCTGTAATATTTGATGTCGTCTGATAGTAAAATTTATTCCAAATGGTTTTCGTATAACCTAAGCTGTCTAATGCTTGCTCATTGGAATAATTTGGATGTTCTTTTTGGAAAGACATAAAATCATCTATTTTTTCGCCAAAATGAATTGTGTTGTTTTTTAATGGAATCGTACCTTTATTATTGGTTTTGTTAATCTCATTTTTAACAATATTTATCACATTCTTAACATCCTTTTCTGTACTCTTTTTAAGAGAGTCATTTTCAATTGTCTCAATAATTTGATTTTGAACATTGGTTAATAAAGAATCTATTTTTTGTGGGGCTAGAATCGTTATTGAATCTTTTTCATTATCATTAATTGTTAAAATGCTATCATTAATATTTGGATCGCCCACTTTGGAAGAAATACCAATTATTAAAAAAAAGATAATAGAAACGTTTAAGTATAATCTAAATGGATTTACAAAACGAGACCGTTTTCCTTCAATATATTGTCGTGAAACCTTACCAGGTTTTATTAAAAGTGGGATGAAGGTTTTCCAAAATCGAGAATCATAGGAGAAGAATCCTGAAAATAAATTGTTTATAAATACGCCAAAACTTAGCTTTTTAGTTGTGTTTTTTTGACCACAATAAGAGCAAAAATTTTCATTCCCAGTAAATGGTTGCTTACAATTTAAGCACTCTAATCCTTTATGTTGTTTGGGTTTTAGATTGAATTTAAAAGGGATTAACTTCATTTTAATTATGAATATTTGAAACCATTAATTGGAAAGTAGGTATGTATACTTTAAAAGTTTTTGTAGTTGCAATATTTACCATTTTATAAAAACCTTTCATTGCTCCAATAGGGGAGGTTAAAAAACAATTTGATTTGTAGGTGTGTTTTTGAGATGGTTTTAATACTGGCTTTTTACCAATAACTCCAGAGCCTTCAACAATTTCAGTGTTGTTTAAAGAATCGTAGATTTTCCAATGCCTTGCCAGTAATTGAACAGTTTCATTGCTTTTATTTTCAATACAAATAGTATAACTAAAGGCATAATACAACCTGTAATTTCGATAGCTAGTGCCTTCGAAATTAGATGTTACAGATATTTTAATACCGTTTGTTACTTGTTGTACCATCGTAAGTTAAACTTGGAGATCTATATCAAAGATACTAAAATCTTAATTAAAAATTAATTGTTTATTTTTTCGGAATTACCATAACCTATACCAATAACTCGAGTATATCTACTTCCAAATGGTTTATGGTAAACCAAAACAGTATAATCATTTTCAGTCTGGAAATGTGAACCATCAATATCATGATTGCTTATAACCCCATTAGAATCTTTTGTAACATATTGAAAATTGTAAAACCCTTGTTTTAATAGTATGGTTGCTTTGTACAAGTTAGAATCAGAGTTGAAGGTTAATTTGTTTAATTCATTTAATTGCCAATTATTGAAGTTTCCATGGATGTAAATTTCTTTATCATCTAAATTTTCTAAACTTTTTAACGAGAAATGAACCCAGCTATAATCTGCATCAGTTGCATTATTTTCGCCGTTTATTGTTCTAATAATAAAATTTCCATTTACATCGGGTGATAAAGTGTAAGGAAGGTCAATCCTTTCTTCATTAATGTATAAATGAGTATGGTATAATTCGTTTCCAATTTCGGTGTTCGCGATGTTTAATGTAGAACTTCTAATGTCTTTTGAATCAAAATATAGAAATTCATTTCCACCCCAATAGCTTGTTTCTTTATTGTATTTATATAACAATTGTTCGCCACGATAAAATTGTGGTTTTAAACCTGTAATAGCAGTTTGCCAGTTGTTATTTTGTAATATTATTGTTTTTAGTTCTTCGCTAGGGTTGTTAATTCGGTAATTAGGATAATTAATGATAAATTCGACCGATTGTTTTGTGTTAAATGTTCTTAAATCTCTGCTTTTATGAATAGAAACCCCTACCGTTACTTTTGGTTCGTACACAACAAATCTCCTGTTAAATACAGGTTCTTCTTCTTCATTAAAAATGGTAATTACATAATTTCCTGAAATTTTAATTTGAGTTTCTTCATTAGGAATTGATAGGTGGTAGTTGGTGTAAGGTTGAAGTGTATTAAAAGAGTTTTCATAATCTCTAATTCTATCTTCCGAATATCCATTAATAAATTCAAAATCAGAGAGGTCTGATATGTCCCAGTTTTCAGTACAATGATTTATTTTGTATGTGTAATCATGTTCATCAGCATTTAAATCGTCAAAAGAGAGGATTAATTTTTCTCCCAGTTTTATAAATGGAGCGTAGTTATTTGAAGTCACAGGTTTAAAAACAATACTTTTAATGTGATTTGGTGCTATTAAATTGGTTTGTGAAAAACCTATCTGTGCTATAATTGATAAAAATATTAAAAGTGATTTTTTTTTCAAAATTTATGGAGTTTGATAATTTTTATTTTACAAAATACGTACCAAATATATAACTGATACTACAATAAAAGAGAATTTAATTACAAAAAGTGATAAATATCACATAAAAATTGATGAAAAATGACAAAACCTAAAACAGAAATTCTTATTTTTGCACCGTTTTTTAAGGACTATTAAATAAACTAAATATATGTCAAAGGACATTCGAATTAAGAAAGGACTAGATATAAAGCTTAAAGGTGAATCTGAGAAGATTACTGAAAAAGCGATGTCTAGCGATGTGTTCACATTAGAACCTGAAGATTTCCACAGTATTATTCCAAAATTATCAGCTAAGGTTGGTGCTATTTTAAAAGCTGGTGATCCAGTATTTTATAATAAAGCTAATGAAGAAATGAAATTTTCTTCTCCTGTAAGTGGTGAATTGGTTGATATTATTCGTGGAGAAAAAAGAAAAATTTTAGCAGTTAAGATCAAAGCTGATAAAGAACAACAATTTGTTGATTTTGGAGTGAAAAATCCTAAGTCTATGAAAGCTGATGAAGTGAAAAGTCACTTGTTAGCTGCTGGTTGTTGGCCTTTTATTAAGCAAAGACCTTATGACGTAATTGCAAACCCAGAAGGCACACCAAAAGCTATTTTTGTGTCTGCTTATGCTAGTGCTCCTTTAGCAGCTGATTACGATTACGTATTGGCAGGTAAGGAAAATGAATTGCAAACAGCAATTACCGCTCTTAGTAAATTAACTTCTGGAACTATTCATGTATCTGTTGGGAAGAATTCAAATTCTCCTTTAGCTGGATTGGATAATATTACACTGCATAAAGTTTCTGGACCACACCCTTCAGGTAATGTAGGTACTCAAATTGCACAAATAGATCCAGTGAATAAAGGTGAAATTGTTTGGACAATCAATCCACAAGATTTAGTAATTATTGGAGAGTTGTTATTAACTGGGAAATTTAATGCTGAACGTGTAATAGCTTTAGCAGGTTCTTCTGTTGCTGCTCCAAAATATTTTACTACTAAGATTGGTTCATCAATAGCTTCAATTGTTGATGGAAAATTGAATGATGGAGATAATAGAATCATTAGCGGTAACGTATTAACTGGTAAATCTAAAACTCAGAAATGTTATTTAGGTTATTACGATAATATGGTGACGGTAATTCCTGAAGGAAATGATTATGAATTATTTGGTTGGACAATGCCAGTTTTTAATAAAATTTCTACTACAAGAGCATTAACTTTTTCTTGGTTATTCCCTAATAAAAAATTCGATTTAAATACCAATACTAACGGAGAGCATAGGGCTTTTGTTGTAACTGGTAATTATGAAGAAGTTTTTCCATTAGATATTTTTCCGATGCAAATTTTAAAAGCTTGTAAATATGAAGATCTAGATGAAATGGAAGCTTTAGGCATGTACGAAGTAGCTCCTGA
>Ga0193964_1001301_pt1 | contig 11026 bp, 8 predicted proteins | sample FB_7_MG_FD_140323 | JGI IMG/M metagenome (GOLD analysis project Ga0193964, IMG submission 140323) | Microbial mat bacterial communities from the Broadkill River, Lewes, Delaware, United States - FB_7_MG | ecosystem: Environmental > Aquatic > Freshwater > River > Microbial mats | place: USA...
CTAACATCATAGATTGTATAAACCTATCAAAGTCCAAGCCAGATAACTCCTCTATATACTTTGGTACATCTCTAAGTGTTGATTTGATAACTTTTGCACTACTTACATCAGATAGCTCCATCTTTGCAGTTTGAAACTTCCCGCTAGCATTTTTCCTCGCTCTTTTTTGAGTCCACGATGACCTATATATAGTATTCTTTATCTCAAACTCAACTTCACATAAACACTCTCCCGTATGTCTAGCCATAAGTTCATTTGGATTTTTTAGTCTTGGTGTTCTTCCATATAAGGCACAAGTGATGATATCTAGTATTGTACTTTTTCCAGCGCCAGTTGGTCCCGTGATTGCAAACAGTGCATTATCATCCAAAAAACTACTAAAGTCAATACTTAACTCACCTTTTAATGAGTTAATATTCAATGCTTTTAATTTTAATATCTTCATAAACTTTGTACCTTCTCTAAAACCTTTTTAAAGTTCAAATTTAACTCATCTTGAAAAGTATCATCTTCTAAATTTTCAAGCTCTATTCTTCTAGTAAAGACATCACTTGGTGTAAGTTCATCCAAGCTTATCACTTTTAACTCTTTGCCTTGCAATTGTTTTTCAGTTCTATCTATTTTAATAGCCAATACCATAAGTTCTTGTTCACTAGCATATTCTCTTATGGCTTGATTTGAATACATAGGATTGTCATCTTTTAAATGTATCTCTATCCATGTTGTTTTATCACTTATATTATTTAGCTCTCTTTGTATAGACTCCAAATCACCTTTTAAAACTAGTAGTTTTTTATGCAAAGGTATCTCTATCTCTTGTACTTCTATACTATCATTTTCAAACTCTATAAGATTTACTCTTTTTCTTTGTTTTGATTCTGAAAAACTTAGTGGTATTGGAGAACCACTATATCTTACATGATTAGCTCCAACTGTTTGATTTATATGTAAGTGTCCAAGTGCAACATAGTCAAAATACTTCCCTAAAAAGTCACTTCCAATATCTAGTGTTCCACCTATATAGATATCTCTCTCACTTTCACTCGTACGACCTCCTACAGTTGTAAGATGCCCTGTAGCAATTATAGGCAATGATTTATCTCCTATAAACTCTTTTGCTCTTTTATGTATACTCATATAGTGTTGTTTTATACCTAAGTTCAAAGCAGATTCTTTTTCATTGATAGTTTGTCCACTTATTGCAGCTCTTACTATACTATCTCGTAAAAAAGGCACAGCACAAACCACACCTAATAATTGTTTATTCTTGTATATAGGGATTAACTCATCTTCACTTTCATCACCATTTGTGATTACATGAACATTCATAAACTCCAAAAGTTGCTTACTTGCTTTTAAAGTCGATACAGAATCATGATTTCCAGCTGTTATAACTACTGTTAAATCTTGAAGTACAAAAAGCTCTTTTAGAAAGTTATAATAAAGCTCTAAAGCATAATTTGGAGGATTCCCAGTATCAAATATATCACCAGCTACTATTAAAACATCTATATCTTCTTTTTTGATTGTTTCAAAAAGCCAAGTTAAAAATACTTGATGCTCCTCAAATCTACTTTTTCCCATAAATTTTTGACCAATATGCCAATCTGATGTATGTAAAACTTTCATTTTTACCTTAGAATTATTATTTACAGTATTATATCCTATATGTGTCACACTTTGCGTCACACACTAAATATAAATAGAAAAAAAAAGCAAAATAATTTTATTTTACATTTAATTTGTTATAATTATTATGAAAACACAAGGTAAAACATATATGAAGACCATTTTAATATTTATAGTTTTAAGTTTAAGTTTATTTGCAAAAAATATTCTTATTTTAAATTCTTACTCTAGTATGTTTCAATGGACAATGGATCAGTCACATACAATTAACAATGAACTTAAAAAACAAAAAAACTTACATATATATACAGAATATATGGATACAAAAAGATTCAAACCAAATCAACAAAATCAAGACAACCTTTTTTCATACTACAAAAATAAATATAAAGACACAGAATTTGACGTTGTGATAACAACAGATGACAATGCTTTTAATTTTGCAAAAACTTACAAAAAAGAACTTTTTTCAAATGCAAAATTTTTCTTCTCTGGTGTAAACAATATTAAACTAAAACAACAATTAGACAAAGATTTATATGCAGGGGTATTTGAAGAGAAAAATCCTATCAAAAACTTAAAACTCGCACAAAATTTTATCCCATCTTTAAAAACAGTCTATCTAATCACAGATAACTCTGTAACTGCTAAAAAACAAATTTATCATTATAAACAATCTCTTAAAGAGTATAAAAATATAGAATTTATTTATATAGATGAAAAAGATATAGAAGATACATTAAAAAAACTACAAAACTACAAACAAAACTCAGTAATGATGCTTTTAGTATTTGGAGGTTTTTATAAAAACAACAAACATTTAGATTATAGTCATGCTGTTCAAGATATCTCAAAAATATATAAAGAACCTATGCTTATCCATACAAATACATTTATTGATATTCCAAATACAAATATCATAGGTGGAGATTGTACTGATGGAAAAGCTTCTGGAGAGATGGTAGCTTCTCATGTACTAAGATATCTTCATGGTACTCCTATAAAAAATATAGGATTTAGTTCAAAAAAAGGAAATAAAGTATATCTGAATGTACACAATCTAAACAAATTTGGATTTAAAACTTCTGATTGTAAAGCATACAATCCCATACTTATAAATCAAAAAATTTCATTTTATAGTTTATATTCAACATGGATTAATATTATGATTTTTATTGCTGTTATATTATTGGTTTTTATCATTGTCCTTACTAGAAAAAATAATAAAATTCAAGTTTTAAATAGTTCATTGGAGATTAAAATACAAAGTGCATTAAGTAAACTAAAAGAGCAACACTTAAAACATGAGCAAGACTCTATCAAAAATACAAAGTTTTCTACAATTGGACAAATGGCTGCTGGTATCACTCATGAGATAAATACTCCACTTACATATATAAAAGGTACAGTAGAGATGTCAAGATATGATATTGAAGACCTCCCTAAAAGCAATACTAAAAATCTACTTTTAGAGGACAATTTAAAAGTGATGAATGGACTAAATAGAATTGGTATTATCGTTGAATCAATGAGAGAGATGTCACAAGTAACTCCAACTATTAGAGAAAAAACAAACCTTTATGCAACACTTATCACAGTACTTAGAATGACCCATAATCGAGCAAATCAAATTACAAAAATTTATGTTAATAATGATCTTTTTAAATTAGAAAATTCTAATAAAGAAAAATATATTTTTGAAGCAGTGATTCATAAACAAAGAATAGAACAAGTATGGACAATCATTTTAAATAATGCTTTAGATGAATTGATAAAAATAGATGATTTTAACAAAAGACGTATAGATATAAACATATCAAAAAACAATGATAATATCATCATAGAATTTTTAGACAATGCAGGGGGTATCTGCCCTAAAATCATAGATAAGATATTTGAACCATTTGTAAGTACAAAAGAATCTTCTGGCATTGGGATAGGATTAAATGTTGCTAAAAAAATTGTACTTGACCACAATGGAACTATTTGTGTTAATAACAAAGAGCAAGGTGCAAGTTTTATTATTAAACTTTCCTAATAATACAATGTAAAATATTCAATAAGCAAGCTTCCTAATCTCTTTTATGATAAAGTACAAAAAATTTTAACAAAAGAGACAACCTTATGACAACAGAACAAATCACATCTATTTTATATCTATTAGCACCTTTTATATTATTTATCATTTTATTTATGATATTTAAAGCTATTATAAACAAATACTCAAAATGTTACAGAAAAAAACAAAACGAAAAAAAAGGTGCACAATATGAAAAAAATGTTGCACAATACTATATATCAAAAAATTATGAAGTAGAAGAAAGAGGACTTAAAAAAGGTCTTAAAGATGGAGGTATTGATCTAATAGCATCAAAACAAAATCAAATACTACTCATACAATGTAAAAATTGGAATCCTGACAATTCATTTAAAATCAAAGAAACAATGGTAAGAGAGTTTTATGGAGCTTGTCATTTTTACATCAATGACAAAGAGATAAAAGACAAAGAGATTATTTGTGTATATGTTATACCAAATAAATCTCTTTTAACAATAGGTGCTTTAAATCTATTTAAAAAGCATTATTTAAAATGCAGATATCAAATAGTTTAAAACTATGAGACACTTACTTTTTTTGCTTTTATATTATCTTTTCCTATAAATTCTTTTTCATTTGCATCAGATACAACTAGTTTTGCTATAGTATCTGTTTGTCTTGCAACTTCATGTGTTTGAGATGCAACTACAGCATTTGATTGTGTTTGCTGATCTAATTGTGCAATTGCATTATTGATTTGCTCTATTGCTTCATATTGCTCTTTACTTGCATGTTCAACATCTGCTATTAAATTTAATGTTTTAGTAATATTATCATTTAATCCATCATATCCTAAGATCATTTTATCAGCAATAGACTTACCCTTATTGGCTTTAGTTGTAGCATTTTCAACCAATGTTTTAATCTCATTGGCAGCATCTGCTGATCTTGATGCTAGATTTCTAACCTCTTGAGCAACAACTGCAAATCCTTTTCCTGCTTCCCCTGCTGTTGCTGCTTCAACAGCTGCATTTAGTGAAAGAATATTTGTCTGAAATGCAATCTGATCAATAACAGAAATAGCATCATTGATAGCACTAACTTCATCATTTATCTCATCCATAGAACCAGTTGTTTGATTTGCTAAGTCTTGTCCATTACCTGCTGATTTTGATAAAGCATTAGCATATCCTGCCATTTTAACTACATTGTCTGTATTATGTGAGATATTACTTGTGATCTCTTCAAGTGCTGCGGCTGTTTCTTCTAGTGAAGCTGCTGCTTGATTTGATGAGGCACTTAATGTTTTTACATTTTCAAGTAAAATATCACTACTTAAGTCAAGTGTTAATCCATTTGATTTATTTTCTACCAACATACTATTAATTATCTCAGCAAGAGAATTTAATCCCTCTGATGTTTTTCCTGTTGGATTTGTAATTCTATGTGTAAAATCTGAATTTTGATATTTTATCAATGATTCTTTAATCAAGTTTATATCATTATCAACATTTAAAGATATAGTTTTTAACATCTCATTAAATAGTCTTTTTAACTCTTCTAAGCTTTTATTTTCAGTTGATGCATTTATATTTTGATTGATTTTTCCGTCATTTACAAGTAATACAACTCTTTTAACATCATCATTAAGTTTTTCATCTTGCTCAATTAATGATTTAGTTTTTACAATATTATTGTTTACAACTTTTGACATTTTACCAATCTCATCGTTATTTTCATCATTTAACATAGTTGCAGTTGATATCTCTTTATTGATATATTTGAAAAAGTTTAATAATCCTGTTTGAAAGTTATTAATCTCTTTGATAATAGTCTGAGATACAATTAGATTTACCAACACACTAACAACTAGCATAGTCAATAACGAATATATAATAAAATATTGAACTGTATCATATATCTCTTGCTCTGTTTTTTCTCTCATTGCAGTAACAACATCTTCAATATCATCAACATAAACACCAGTACCAATTATCCAATCCCATTGAGCAAATCTTTGCACATATGAAAATTTGTCTTGAGGTGTACTTTTTCCTGGTTTTGCCCAAACATACTTTACAAGACCACCTTCAGCTGAAGCATTTGATACTTTACTCATCTCAACAAATAGATGTTTTCCATTTGGATCTTTTACTGCTGTCAAATCTTTTCCGTCTAAAGCTGGTTTTATTGGATGCATAAGCATAGTTGGATTAGAGTCATTTATCCAAAAATAACCACTTTTACCATATCTTATCTCTTTGATTGCTACTAAAGCTTCTTTTTTTAATTTACTTGTAATATCATCCAAATAAGCACCCGTACCAATAACCCAATTAAATGGCTTGAATACTTTAACAATAGATGCTTTTTCTACAGTTTTTTTACTACTAGGAGAGTAAAAAGAGTATTGTATATATCCAACATCTTTATTTGTTTTATTTAAGGCATCTATTCCTAACTCAACAAAAGCAACTTTTGGTGTATTTTTAAAAGTTTTACCTGTTAAACTTTTTTTGATAGGATGCATTACCATTTTATAATCAAAATCGTTTATCCAGAAATAACCACTTTTACCGTATCTAGTAGAAGCTACAGTATTAATAATAAGTCTTTTCAACTCATCTTCACTCATTGTATCTTTGTACAATTCATATTGTCTATTTATAATACTAAAAAGAAAGTTAGTTTGTTCATCAATATAACTTTTTACTTCCATTTTAATTTTATCTTTAGTTGCCCTTTTTTGATATGTTTCAATTGTTTTAATAGCAACTGATACATAGTTCTTCAATTCACCCTCTTTACTAGCGTAAGCATCTTTTCTATAGTTTTCAATATTTTCATTCAAAATACTAGTTATAGATATAACAGATTGAACTGAAAGTATTGTAGATATTATTACAATAACAGCAAATACTATACCTAATATTTTCATCCTAATTGATATGTTCTTCATCGACATTCTCCAAAAAATAATTTCTACTTAATATAACATTTTATTATGTAGTAATTGTGTAGTTTAACAAAATAAACTAAAATTTAAGGCGATTAATAAAAAAAAACTTACCAATTTTGACTTTTTTTGACATTTTTTAAATATGTTGTTGAACAAACTTACTTAAATTTGACTCATCCAATGCTCCAGATACTCTTTGCACTTCAATACCATTTTTATAAACAACTAAAGTAGGAATACTTCTTATATTGAATCTTCCTCCTAATTGCTCTTCATCTTGAGTATTTACTTTTACAAAAAGTGCCTTTAAAGGAAACTTTGATGCAACGCTTTTAAATGTAGGTGTCATCATCTTACAAGGTCCACACCAAGGTGCCCAAAAGTCCACTATAACAGGTATTTCACTATTTACAACGACATCATCAAAGTTATTGCTATTGAGCTCTATTGGATTTGTTTCAAGAAGTGAATTTTTACATCCACCACAATTTGCTTTTTTATAACTATCTTTTTTTGGTATATTATTTACTTTTAAACAATGAGGACATACTACTGTCATAACTAACTCCTAATATCAATTTTATTTATCAACATTATAACAAATAATTTTTATAACTCCCCTGCACTTTTAATAATATCTATTCCAAATTTATCTCTTAGTTTTTGCATAGAAGCTGTTAGTTTTGAAAACTTCTTATCCTCTTCATAATGCAACATATCCATAGTTACATATTTGTTCTCTTCAAAATTTGACAGAGTGATATTTAGTTGTATAATATTATGGGAGGGATGAGTATCAACTCTATCAAACATTTTCATCATGCTTTGTTTAAAATACTGCTCATTGAATAGTCTGTGTTCATTGATACTATCTTTTGATTTTGCTCCATATTGATATCTAATATTCAAAGAAAATGTCATAGGATTGTGTTGCCCTTTTAATGCCAAAAAACTCAAATGCCTACAAAGTATAGTGATTCTTCTTTTTATCTCTACTCTGTCAGAAATAGGATCAAAACTTCGTCCAAGACCTATTGACTTTTTTGATTGAGCTATTGATATTTTTTCATTGTCTATTCCACAAACTCTATTATAAAGCTGTATTCCACTTTTACCCCAAGAATAAAAAAGCTCTTTTTGTTGTTTGATATCATAAAGAGTTACTATAGCTTTTTTCCGTAACCTCTCTTGATACCCTTTTCCAATACCTGGAAACTGTGCTACTTTCATATCTTTTGTAAAATCTTCCACCTCATGAGGTGGAATATATTTTACTCCATAAGGTTTAGCATCATTTGTTCCAAGTTTTGCTATCCACTTAGTTTTTGCTATCCCTATAGATACAGGCAATCCTATTTGTGTATATATTTTCTCTTTTAATTCTACAGCAAATTGCTCAACATCCTCATCATCTATCCAACCAGTAACATCACCAAAAAATTCATCGATACTAAACTGCTCAATACTAGGTATCTCAGTTTCCAATAGTTTTTTAAACTTATGAGAAAGGTCATGGTACAAAGGATAGTTTGGAGGAAGAACAGTAAGGGTAGGACACCATCGCAAAGCCTCATCTACACTCATAGCAGTCTTCACACCATAAGCCCTAGCCTCATAACTAGAAGTAGTAATAATTCCTCGAACACGCCCATCATCATCTACATAATACTGCTTAAATGTTTTATCATCATTAGAAGTTAAAATCGAACTAGTAAATGCACCCTCAACCGCACTCAAGTGCCGTTTAGACTTTTCCCTTTCAAATATAGAAAGGTTACTTCGTCCACCAACGGCTAAGGGTATATTTTCATACTGTTTATTTGCAATTCTATGTGCTGAGACAAAAAAACAGTCTATATCTATATGGAGTATCATAATAATATTATAGAATAATTTTATGTTTTTATTTAATTAAATTGCATTTTGTAATGTATTTTCTTTTTTAAGTAACTTTCTAATCAATTACTACTAATTTTTAACTCGCAATAAAACCATATAAATCAACAATAATCTTCTTCAATAGATTACAATAACTCTATTATTTATGGGATATACTAGAAGTCAATATCTATATTTTAACTTGTAATTTAACTCGCAATAAATATTAATATAATTAATGATATAATCAAGAATAAAATAATACTAAAGAGACAATATGGAATTTACACCAATTATACCAACTGATATAAATAATGTTATAAGTTCTGAGCATTTAAAAAAAGCAGAAGAGATATGTATAAAAAGTGCTACGCTTAAAGGTTCACATAATGAAAATATAATCAATGAGATAATATCACTCTTAAGAGTAACTAATAGTTATTATTCAAATAGAATAGAATCAGAGGGAACTCATCCTATAGATATCGATAAAGCTATGAAAAACGAATTTTCACAAGACGATAAAAAAAGAAGTTTACAAAAACTATCTTTAGCGCATATAGAGGTACAAAAATATATTGAACAACATATTGATAGTTCTGATACAACTTATGATAAAAACTACATACTAGATATTCATAAGCAATTTTACATACAAGATGGTATGGAGTCATTTTTAGATATTATATACAAAGATTTAAAAACAACTATGATACCAGGTACTTTTAGAGATATGGATGTTACTATTGGTTCTCATAATGCACCATCCTATAATAAAGTATATAGTTTACTTAGCCATTTTGATAATATGTACAACCAATCAAAATATTCATCTAAAGCTGAACAACTTATATATGCTTTATGCTCCCACCATAGATTAGTTTGGATTCATCCATTTTTAGATGGAAACGGTAGGGTATCACGTTTATTTTTGGATTACTTACTTTTTAAAATAAATATAGATGGTTATGGACTATGGAATATATCAAGAGGACTAGCAAGAGATGTAGATAAATACAAAGAGATGCTACAATACGCAGATATGATAGTTCAAGGCTCACAAGATGGCAGAGGAGCTTTATCAAATCGTGCATTAAGTGTTTTTTTAGATTTTATGTTAGATATTGCACTTGATCAAGTTGAGTATATGATGAGATATTTAAAAATAGATTCACTAGGAAAAAATATAGACAAATATGTTAAACTTTCTCAAAATGAATTATTTGATAGTGAACCATTACCTAAATATTCAGAACTTCTTTTTAAAGAACTTCTAATAAAAGGTAATATTAGTAGAGGTGAAGTATCAAGCATTATAAATAAAAGTAGTAGAACTGCAACCAATCTAGTCAGCAAATTGATTAAAGCAGATTTTCTACAGTCAAAAAGTCATAAAGAACCTATATCATTAAAGTTTAATTCTCACTTCGCATCATATATTATCCCTGAACTTATGCCCCAAAAGTAATTTAAGATAGAATTATCGTTTAGTTGTACCAGTCCCTTTATCACAAGATACAAGATAAAAAGTATTTAAGGCATTATGTTAGTAATTTAATTGTACCTGTCCCATTTATCTAAAACTACACAGGGAATTATCTACTCCTCTTTTTTAATGTTAGGTGGTAACTTTAATTGTATCTCTCCCCTTTATCTTAAAATAGTGAATTTATTTGATTTTCCAATCTAAAAAACTGTTGAATAATATTAGTAAAATAATAATTATCTATAATTATATTTTTTTTAAAAATTAAAACTTTTTTATTGTCAATATTTTCTTTAATAATAAGGTCTATGCTCTCATATAATTCATCAGATGTATCCTGTCTTTTATAATTTGATAAATATAATTCAAGACTTGCAAACTTTACATTTTTATCTTTTTTATATTTAATTTGTTTTTTATTATCAACATAGATATTTTCACACTTATTTTTTATTGATTCTTCTAATTCTTCACCAATTTTATTTTTAAAAATTTTTTGAAAAGTAATCGGTTTATTATCTGACATATACAAAAAAGAATATGGTAAATTATATTTTGTAATATATCTAAACTCATAACCTTTAGCAGAAATAAAATCTTTCATTATTTCTAGATATAGTTTTTCATTAAAATTTATTCCAAGTATAGATTTACACATACTATACAATAAGTCAGGGTGTTTTTTTATAATATTAATAATCTCATTATTCATATTTGAACCAGCTTTTCTTCTTGTAGAAGAACCAAATGATTCTGGATTTGATAGAGGGCAAGCAATGTAAGATAATTCATCATATTCTGTTATATCCTTTATACTTGACTTTACATGCCTAGCATGCAATTTTACAGTTTTTTTTATATTATCTTTTATATTGTCTCGGTATAAATTAACTATTACTACTGGATTTTTACAATGTGGGCATATTGCATATTATTCCTTTATCTCATTTAATTATTATAATCTTATTAAATGACCAATTTAAGTCACTCACTAGCTTTTAAATATTTTTATATGCTCTTTTTTAGTTCACTTTTC
>Ga0193964_1001303_pt1 | contig 11015 bp, 10 predicted proteins | sample FB_7_MG_FD_140323 | JGI IMG/M metagenome (GOLD analysis project Ga0193964, IMG submission 140323) | Microbial mat bacterial communities from the Broadkill River, Lewes, Delaware, United States - FB_7_MG | ecosystem: Environmental > Aquatic > Freshwater > River > Microbial mats | place: USA...
AGCTGCTTATGTTGATCATCTATAGACTCTATGCCTGTTTCAAAATTCTTATCCCAAGGAAAAATTTCAAAAAATTCTATTTGATTATCCAAATGATACCCCATTTTTGAGCGTAATTTAATCTATATTTAGATTATTGTATCTTATTTGAGATAATGATTTATTGAGTTTGGGTAGTTTCCTAATAGAGAGTCATATAATATTTATTCTCATAATCAATTCTAATCCAACTTTCAATTGAAGAGAGAAGCATAAATACACAATTTATTTCTAATTCTTCTAATCTACTCTTGATAATAACTCTTTAATTTTTAGGCTAAACCTACAAAGAAGCTAACCCATCTTTTACTCTGCGACCCCATTTGAATCTTGCTTTATAAAAACTTTGATTGAGGCTAGAGATAACGACTTGATTACTTGCAGAACTTGCATGGATAAATTTGTTGTCTCCTAGATAGATACCTACATGATTTATGTAGCCTTTTTTCTCTTTGGATGTATCAAAAAATATTAAATCTCCCTCTTTGAGTTCTTTGCGAGATACTTTGGTGCCTACTTCTCCTTGTCTAATAGAGGTTCTAGGGATAGTAATTCCATTTTTACGGCAGACATAGGAGGTAAATCCAGAACAGTCAAAAGTTTTTGGACCTACGGCACCCCATACATAGATTTTGCCTAGATGCTCTTTGGCCTCTTTGAGGAGAGGGCCTGCATTTTTGATTCGTTCCAAGAGAGTGCTAAGCTTGATTGTTTGGTCTGGAATCTGTATGGTACTACCTACTACAAGGGGAGTTTTACTCTTTAGATTATTGGTTTTTTTGAGTTTTTTGAGTGTAATATGGTGTCTGTTTGCTATGGAGGCTAGAGTATCACCTGCTTTGACTGTATACTCATTTGAACCTAGATTTTTGAGGTTTACACTAACATTCTTTTCATAGTTTAGAAGCATTGATTTTAGAGGTGTATGGGTACTTTTTGCACTCACAATGCCACTCATCAATAGCGTAGGAATAATAAATCTTTTCATAAGTTAATCCTTTCTCTATATGTATAGTTCTAAAAGTATAGCATAGTATGGTAAATGGGTCTATTTAAGTTTGGTTTCTTTGCCTGTGCCGAGCATTATAGAGATCCATCGTGTATTTGGTTGTGAATCAAGAGTAATCTTAATCATAATGGTAAGTGGTATAGACAAAAGCATCCCAATAGACCCTAGCAACCATCCCCAAAATATCAGAGAAAGAAATATTACAAGAGGAGAGAGTCCTAACCCTTTGCCTAATACTTTGGGTTCAATAATGGAGCCTATAACGATATTGATAGTAATATATCCTAGAGCTATCAAAAAAGCAATACCAAAGTTAAACTGCACCATTGCCATCAAAACAGCAGGAACAGCAGCAATAATTGAGCCTATATTTGGAATAAAATTTAACAAAAATGCTACTAATCCCCATAATACAGAGTAGTGGACACCAATAAGTTCGAGCATAAGCGTGACAACTACACCAGTAGCTACAGAGATAAGAGCTTTTAGAAGCATGTAGTATTTGATTTTATTGCTCACTTGTATAAACTGTCTAAAACTATTTTTGTTGGCTCTTTGGAGTTTGTTGGAAAATTGTGAAAGTTCCATAAGCATAAATGTAACAGTTAGGATAATCATAAAAGAGTTTGTAAGTAAAGAGCCAAGGCTTTTGAGTGTTGAGGCAATATAACGCATAATGCTATCAGTTTGAAACATACTTATAATATCTGCTTTGGGGATATGGAGTCCAAAGCTATTGAGTTGTTCCAAGAGGTCTCCTAGGTCTCCACGGAGTTTCTCTTCATAAAAAGGGATATTTTGAGTGAAGTCTTGGATAGAGTTGCCTACAACAGTGACAAGTGAACTAATAATAACAACAAGCAAAAAGATAATTGTAAGCAGAGAAAAGAGTTCTCCTAAGCCTATTCTTTTGAGCCAGAGAAAAAGAGGGGTTAAGATAATAGCCAAAAAGAGTGCCAATAAAAATGGGACAACAATAGATGCTGCCATCTTGATACCAGCTAACACAATAACTATAGAGGCAGAGATTACAACAATATTCCCAACACGACTACTATTTTCTAGCATTTACTCTCTTTGTGACAATTTTATTTGAGGTATATTATATCCTTTTTAAGTATATACAAACATATACAAAGATATTTCTCTTGACATAAGTTATAACTATGCTATAATCACCCTCAATGAGAATTAGGGTTATTTCAAACTCTAATAATAATTATAATAATCAAGGTTACAGTAGATGGAAAAACTAAAAGAAGAGATAGAAAATCGTATAGCACTCTATGCACTTATATCACGATTGATGCTTATAGAGGTAGATAGTAAGTTTTTGGAGCAGATAGAGAGTGATGCAGGATTGTTGGAGTTGTTTCCCAACTATAAAGCATGGGGTAAAAGAGAAGAAGTATCAAGAGAGCAATTGATAGAAGAGCATTATAATGTGGATTTTACAAATCTTTTTTTGATGCACCTTGTGCCTTATGAGAGCTTTTATACTCGTGATGACCAGATGATAGAGAGTGGAGGGGATAACCCTGTAGTGGAGCTTTATAATGAGCTTGATTTTAGAGTAGAACTCACTAAGGCTCGTGTAGTGAGTGCTGACCATATTGGTATAGAACTAGAGTTTATGTATATGCTTTGTGTTGCGATGCAAAAGGCTATTATTGCTAATGATAAAGAGGGTATTTGTGAACTTTTTGAAGTACAAAGAGCCTTTCTTAAAGAGCATTTACTAGAGTGGACACCGCTCTTTTTGATTAATATGAAACGAGAGTCTCGTACACCACTCTACCATGATGGTGCAGAGTTGACATTGGAGTTTATGTTGAGTGATTTTGAGTATATCACAGATAGCCTCACACAAATGTGTATCAAAGAATGAACTTAGCATTTGATGTAGCTAGTTGTGTTCGTGCTACGAGTAAGTTTTCAGAGTGTACAAAGTGTGTGCAGAGTTGTCCTGTAGATACTATTGAGATAGTAGAGAATATACCATCATTTACACCATCACTCTGTATTGATTGTGGTGGATGTGTGGGGAGTTGTCCTACAGAAGCTTTTTCATTAACAAACTTCTCTACAGTTGAGTTCTTTTTTGAACTTCTCGAAGAGGAAAAGCCTCTTATCTCATGCAAAAAAAATATTCCTTGTATAGCTACCCTAAGTGTAGAGCATCTTATCTCTTTGGCACTAGCGAGTAGTGAGCCTATTGAGGTTGATTTGGGGCATTGTGAGAGTTGTGAGATACGAGAGCCTCTCTACAAGCAGATTACAGATGCTATAGAGGAGGCAAATTTTCTCTTATCAAGTTTTGGAGATAAGCAGATAGTAGCCAAGAAGATAGGCTATACCCAAGAGGAGAGTCAAGAGAGTGATGAGGTCGCATCTCGTCGTGATATATTTTCACTAAAAAATGCACTCAAACAGAAGCAGACGCTTGATGAAGCTATTGTTGAAGATGAAGCAAAATATTTTGAAATTGATAGTGCTGTTATTGCCAAGATAAAAGACAAGAAGTTACCAAACAAAAGAAAGATACTCTTTACGACCCTCAAACGAACACTCAAACCAACAGAGTATGAGGTGTTACCACAAGAGGATGTCTCGTTTATTTCTCAAAAATTTATTGATGAAAGTTGCACTAATTGTCAAATTTGCTACCGTATATGCCCTACAGGAGCCTTAAGTAGTGATGCAAAATCCTCTTTGATTCATTTTGATGCGATGCTTTGTGTTAAGTGTCATTTGTGCCATGATGTTTGTGAGCCAGATGCCATAAAGTTGCAAAATGGATTTGAAATCAAAGAGTTATTTGAGCCAAGACAAAGAGTATTGGCATCTTTTAATATTAAGAGATGTAATGAGTGTGGGGGATACTTTACCTATCAAGGTGGAGAAAAAATATGTCCACGGTGTAAGATAGAAGAGGATGAAGCTATAGAACTCCATCGCATAGCCAAAGGATTTACTCTATGAGACCAGAAGAGATTAAGCCAGATACTGCGTTGTGTACGATACTTGGCTACAATGCCCAAACAGGGTATGCACGAAAGTATTTTAATAAGTGGCTCAAACAAAACCATATTAATGCTACAGCAATTGCTCTTAATATTACAGATGAACATTTTGATTTTACTATGAGCAGTGTAGGGCAATCCAAAGTAGATAAGATGATTCTTGAACCAGAGTTTAAAGAGAAGGTAAAAGAGTACTGTAGTCGTGTAGAGGGTGGCTCTTTGGAGAGTATAGATTTTGTAGAGATTATAGATACCAAAGTAGTAGGGTACGCTCTTGATAGTAGCGTGGATAGGCTTTTTGAAAATCCAGAATTTATAGACGAGAGAATGCGTTTGGTAGCAAAAATGATGTTGATTGCCAAACGATGGTATGGAGTGGAGGTATCCCTAGATGCTATTCCACTGCTAATAGAGAAATAAAAGAACGAATGAGGAGAGAGAATGAGAGATATAGAAGAGTTAAGAGAAGAGTTTAAGAATTTTGATGCAAATGCGTCATGTGTAGATGGAAGTTGTGAATCAGAAGAAGAGGTGGATCTCAAAGATTATCCAAGTTATACAGAGGCTCTCTATGCTAAGCTTGTTGCACCAAGTGTAAGTGGCATCTATATCTCACGATGGGATATCAAAGATATAGCTCTTGCATCAGGTGAGTCTATGGCTATTCATCCACGCAAACGGATGTTTGAGCTTATTATGAAATTTGCTACAACAAAAGAGAATATGCAACTCTTTTTGGATTCTCTTGAAAACCACATGGAAGATAAGATAGCAATCTATGAAGATTTAATCAGAGAATTTCCTGCAAGTGCAGAGATATTTAACCCAAAAATAGCCAAGGCTCGAAAGACTATCAAGCTCTTTCCGTTAATTGTAGAGGAGTATTTTGAGTAGTAGAGTCAGTTTTATTCTATTTGGATAAAATTATACCAAAAAAGGATAGCTTAGTGAAGATAGCTATAGTCAAACTCTCTGCGATGGGTGATATTATCCACGCTATGGGAGCATTACAATTTATCAAAAAACATCTTCCACATAGTCAAATTGATTGGATTACAGAACAAGCATTTGTAGGTGTGTTAGAGGATAACCCTCATATAGATACTATACTCCCTACCAACCTCAAAGCACTCAAAAAAAATAAACTCAAACTCCTTTCAGAGATTAAGGGCGTTATGAGTTATGCTGATAATAGCTATGATATTGTTATAGATGCCCAAGGGCTTATTAAATCTGCAATGACAGGAAAGCTTTTGAGTAGCGGGAATTTATGGGGTTTCTCCAAAGATTCTATTCGCGAAAAAGAGGCATCATTTTTGTATAATCATAGTGTAGAGATAGCCTACCATGAAAATACAATTGATAGAAATATGAGAGTTTTGAGTGAGCCATTTGGGTTTGAGATAACCCCACAAGATATTTTGGCAAAAGAGCCATTTTTGTATTATCAAAAAGATACACATATAGAGAGTTATATTAGTGCTACCCAAAAGAATATTATTTTTATAGTAGGCTCCACTTGGGAGAGTCGCAACTATCCCAAAGAGCATTTTGCTACTATTGCAAATACTCTTCAAGAGAATACTATTGTAATTTGGGGAAGCCAAGAAGAGAGAGAAGTAGCAGAGTGGATAGCCTATACATCACCTTATGCTACGGTTATTCCACGACTTAGCTATAATTCACTCAAAGCACTTATTGCTAAGTGTGACCTGCTTATAGGCAATGATACAGGACCCACTCATATAGCATGGGGACTCAATGTACCCTCTATTACAATTTTTGGTCCTACACCAGTCAATCGAGTCTATCAAACCCCTATCAACAAGGTTATCAAATCAGACTCCCCAATAGATCACTACAAGCTTAACAAAAATGATTTTAGCATTAGAGATATTGACCCTTTGGAGATAGTAGCTATGAGTAGGCAGTTGCTAGATGATTGATATGCTCTATTTGGGGCTGTATAGATTTTTTGGCTCACTCTTACGATTTTTATCACAAAAGTCTGTAATAGGCTTGATGTCTGGACTCTCTAGGTTTGCATATAGAGTAGGCAGTAAACATCGTAAAATTATCCATAAAAATCTTGACCTTGCTTTTGATAACTCATTAAGTGACAAAGAGAAAAAAGCGATAGGTATCTCTGCCTATATGAATCTTCTTGATACTGTTTTTGGGATAATGCGTCGTGAACAGATGCAGAAATCACAAGTAATAGAAAATATCACTTTTGAGGGGTCTCATATAGTAGAAGAGGCTCAAAAATCAGGCAAAAAAATAATCTTTATCACAGGTCATTACGGCAACTGGGAGCTTATCTCTCAGGCTCTTGCTATCAAATTTGATTTGCAATTAGTAGGTGTAGGTAGACAGCTTGATAGTCTGGTAATGGATGAAGTACTCAAAAAAAACAGAGAGCGGTTTAATGTAGAGATGGTCTACAAAAAAGGTGCTATGAAAGGGTGTATCCAAGCCCTCAATGCCAATAAAGCCGTAGGGATACTTATAGACCAAAGCCTCCCAGAAAAACAGGGTATCAAAGTAGAGTTTTTTGGTCAACCTGCTACACATACCACTCTAGCATCTATACTTGCTCGTCGTTATGAGGTGGCTTTGATTCCTGTTTTTATAGAGACAGATAACTACATCAACTACCACGCCACCATTCATACTCCTCTAGGCTACAAAAAAACAGAAAATCAAGAAGCCGATATAGCAGAGATGACCCAAGCCCAAGCCAATATGATGGAACAGCTCATTAGAAAAAACCCAAAACAGTGGTTCTGGCAACATAAACGCTGGAAGGTATTTTTAAGAGAGATGTATAGAGTAGGCTAAGATAATACTTCTACACCTCTTTTCTATAAATGACTATTTTTTATACAATTATTTGATTAATATTATATTTGTTGAGTGTATAATGGAGAAGATAAAAAGAAAAGAGGAAAAAAATGTACAAAAAATATTTGACAATTCAGGATAAAATAGAAAAAAAATACACCACAAACAAACAAAAACTAGAACAAAAATACTCTACTATAGAGCAAAAGTTAGAAGATAGATATTGTACAATTGAGAGAAAGAGGTTGAAGAAATTGGCTTGAAACTTATTACTATTAGCTGTTGATGCTATAAGCACTAATTTGATAGAATACAGTACTTATAAAAGTTTCAAAATCAAAAGGTTTAATAATAATGAGCGAGAGCAAAGATTTTTTACGCACGATAGTTGAAGAGGATTTGAGAGCAGGTAAATATAGTGAGGTAGTGACACGATTTCCTCCAGAACCCAATGGTTTTCCACACATTGGACATGCAAAATCTATCTGTATCAATTTTGGTATCGCAGATGATTACCAAGGGCATTGTAACCTAAGGATGGATGATACCAACCCAACTACAGAAGATACACAATTCGTAGAGGCTCTCAAAGATGCTGTAGAGTGGCTTGGATTTGATTGGGGAGAGAATGTCTATTTTACTTCTGATTACTTTCCAAAACTCTATGAGTATGCAGTAGAACTTATCAAAATGGGTAAGGCGTATGTGGATAGTTTGAATGAAGAGGAGATTCGTGAGTATAGAGGCACAGTGACCCAAGCAGGAAAACGAAGCAAATATGCCAACCGTAGTATCGAAGAGAACTTAGAGCTTTTTGAGAGAATGAAAAAAGGTGAGTTCAAAGATGGAGAGCATGTCTTAAGAGCACGGATAGATATGTCTGCTCCTAATATGCAACTGCGAGACCCTCTTTTGTATCGTATTAGACATGCACATCATATTAGAACAGGCGATGCGTGGTGTATCTATCCTATGTATGATTTTGCTCACTGTTTATCTGACTATATCGAGGGTATTTCTCACTCTTTGTGTACGCTAGAGTTTGAAAACAACCGTGCTATTTATGATTGGACACTAGAGACTCTTGGTCTGAAGCTAAATCGTCCATACCAATATGAGTTTGCACGACTAGGTATTAACTATACTGTTATGAGCAAAAGAAAGCTTTTAGAGTTAGTACGAGGGGGAGCTGTGAGTGGTTGGGATGATCCTCGTATGCCTACGATTGCAGGATATAAACGCAGAGGATATACACCAGAGTCTATTCTTAGTTTTTGTGACCAGATAGGTATAGCAAAAGCAAACTCAATGGTTGATGTGGCACAATTAGAGTATAGTATACGAGATGACCTCAATACCAAAGTACCACGAGTTTTATGTGTCTTAAACCCATTGAAAGTAACAATCGAAAATTATAGAGGAAGCGAAGAGATAGATGCTCCATATTACCCCCATGATGTACCCAAAGAGGGGTCACGAAAACTCCCTTTTTCTCGTGAGATATATATAGATAGAGATGATTTTATGGAAAATCCTCCAAAAGGGTATTTTCGTCTTACACCAGACCAACCAGTAAGATTAAGACATGCTTACATCATTACATGCAAAGAGGTCATCAAAGATGCCAAGGGTAATATCATAGAGATAAAAGCCCAGTACCATTCTGACTCCAAAAGTGGTTCAGATAGCAGTGGTATCAAGGTCAAGAGTGCTATTCAGTGGGTAAGTGCATCAGAAGCCAAAAAGGTCGAAATTAGACTCTATGATAGACTCTTTCAAGATGAAGCCCCTGAGGGATTAGAGGATATAAATCCTAACTCTCTCCAAGTAATTAAAGATGCTCTTATAGAACCTGCTGTTATCAATGAGAAGCCTGATGAGAGATTTCAATTTGAGAGAGAGGGGTACTTTTATGCTGACCCTATTGACTATACTGATGAGAAACCAGTCTTTAATAAGATTGTTGGACTCAAAGACTCTTGGGCTAAAAAAACCAAAAAAGCTGACCCTACACCCAAAGCCAAAAAGGCACAGATAGATGGCAAAGTGGTAGCTATGAGTCAAGCCCAACAGAGACTCTTTGAGAGATATACTACCACGCTTGGACTTAACTTTGAAGTAGCTAATACTCTTGCTCGTGATGAGACTCTCTCTGCATTTTATGAGGAGGCCCTATTAGTTCTTAATACTCCTGTAGCTTTGGCTAATACTATCACCAATGAGGTAGCTAGAGAACTCAAACAGATGCAGATAAGTGAGCTAAAGTTTACTCCAAAAGAGATAGCAGAGCTTGTTGCAATGGTAGAGGATAAAACTATATCTAGCAAAATTGCAAAACAAGTATTTGAGCAGATGGTACAAAGTGGAGAAAATCCAACAAAAATAGTCCAAGACAAAGGGTTGGTACAGATAAGTGACCCTACTATCATCTTGCCTATTATTGATGAGGTTATTGCAAATAATCCAGACAATGTAGCCAAGTTCAAAGCAGGGAATAGTAAACTCTTAGGCTTCTTTGTGGGTCAAGTATTAAAAAGTACTAGAGGCAAAGCAAATCCAAAAGTAGTCAATGAACTAGTGGCTCAGAAGCTAAAGTAAGAGAGTGTATATTTGAATGCAAAGGGCAGAAAATAGCTATTATTTGATATAATCATAGATTAAATATACTATAATGCCACCTAAGCTAAAGGAATATAATCTATGAAAAAACTACTAAGGTATTTTTTGCCCTTTATGCTTGGGTATAAAAGAGAGTTTTTGTTTGCTATCTTGGGGATGATAGCAGTGGCTGTGGGGACTACACTAACGGCTCATATACTTAAACCTGTTCTTGATGAACTCTTTATCAACAAAGACAAAGAGATGCTCAAATATATCCCGTTTATGATAGTAGCGGTCTTTATGCTCAAATCCATTGGGCGGTTTGTGCAGACCTATTATACTGTCTATATAGGGGATGATATTATCCGTAAACTGAGAGATAGACTCTCTTTGCATCTGATGCACCAAGATATGGCATATCTTAACCGAATGCGTAGTGGAGAACTGCTTAGCCGTATCACCAATGACCTCAACCGTATACAGCAAGTCGTCTCTACAATGATACCAAAAATGATGGTCAATGTGATGCTTATCTTTGCTCTAACAAGCTATGTAATCTACCAAAGCCCTAAGTTGGCATTTTATTTTTTGATTATTATGCCACTAGCTCTGCTCCCTCTACAGATGCTTGCCAAACGGATGAAACGATACGCACGGCGTTCACAAGAGAGCAACTCTGACCTCACTGCACGACTTACAGAGACATTTAATAATATAGAGGTTATCAAAGCCAACTCTTCACAAAACTTTGAACAAAAACGATTTAGCAAAGAGAATATGACCTTTTTTCTCCTAAGTGTCAAACAAAATATGATAAACGCTTTAGTAGGACCTACACTAGAGGTCTTTGGCTCTATAGCTATTGCGTTGGCTATCTATGTGGGTGCATTGCAGGTGATGAATGATGAGATAACTGTAGGAACATTTTTTGCTTTTGTTACGGCTCTCTTTATGCTTTATGATCCTATCCGAATTCTTTCTAAGATACATAACCAACTCCAAGACGCATCCGCAGCTACAGAGAGGATGAATGAGCTTTTTGATACCCATCCGCAGATAGTCTCTGGTAAAGAGTCCCTTTCTACTGTAAAAAGTGTGAAGTTTGAAAAAGTCTCTTTGGAGTACGATGAGAAACCAGCTCTCAAAGAGGTAAGCCTAGAGACAAAAAAAGGAAAAGTCTATGCTCTCGTGGGTGATAGTGGAGCAGGCAAGAGTAGCTTTATCAACCTTTTGGTGCGTTTTTATGATGTTTCACAAGGGGTACTGAGTATCAATGAGAGAGATATCAAAGAGTATACGCTTGAATCACTGCATCAAAAGATAGCGTTTGTAACACAGAGAATATATATCTTCCAAGATAGTATCATAGCCAATGTAGCCTATGGAAGTGAAGCAGATAAAGTCAAAGTGATAGAGGCTCTCAAAAAGGCTCAAGCATGGGAGTTTGTAGAGAAGTTAGATGAGGGTGTAGATACGGTGCTTGATGAGTTTGGAGTCAA
>Ga0193964_1001307_pt1 | contig 10985 bp, 6 predicted proteins | sample FB_7_MG_FD_140323 | JGI IMG/M metagenome (GOLD analysis project Ga0193964, IMG submission 140323) | Microbial mat bacterial communities from the Broadkill River, Lewes, Delaware, United States - FB_7_MG | ecosystem: Environmental > Aquatic > Freshwater > River > Microbial mats | place: USA...
AGAAAAGAATTTGTGATTTTATGAATTTCTTTTTTTACTTTTTACAGCTGTAACTGTTTGAATTTCTTTAAAAATTATTTGAGCACTTTTAATTTCTGTTCTTTTAGTTTTACCTTCTTTGGTTTGAAAAATTTGGAGTAAAAGTTTTTTGCAAAATGTTGTTGTTTCGATTTTTGTCTGAATTTTCTGAATTTGCGCCTGAGTTATTTCTTCATTTTATCTCGATATTCCTTCAAGTAGTGCAATTACATTTTCTATAACTATTTTATTTTTACTTTCTTTTTTAATAAAAAAAATAAAAATTTAATCTAAAAATAGATTTAAAAAAATAATTAATAAATTAAATAATTAAAAAAATAATTAGTTAAAATGTTTAAAAAAATAACATATTTATTATTATCTTTATTTTCTTCAGTATTTTTCCTAAATAATGTTCTTGCACATCCTTTAGATATTTCAATTTCTGTTTTTGAAACTTGAAATTGAGAAAAAATAAAAGGTGAAACTTTTTTACATTTTTTTGAAGTTTGATTTTTATTAGACAAAAAGTGAGAAAAAATAGATAATTTTGAAGAAATTTTTGATAAAAAAAATATTTTTGAAAATTTTTTTAGAGAGAAAAATTTTTTTACAAATAATTGAAAAAAATGTTCTATAGAAAATTTTAAAATTCCAAAACAACAAGAATTTGAGGTTTATTCTGATGGTTTGAAAATTGATTATGATATAATTTGTCCAGACAGAATAGAAGATTTTTGATTTGAAAATAAAATGTTTATCGAAGATTTTGATCTTCAGACAAATAAAATGCTTTTTTTTCAGTGAAAAATTGAGAAGAATCCTTTTTATGAAAAAATTTTAACTTCAAAAATTTTTTCTGATAATTTTTCTATATCAAATCCAAAAAATTCTGACATAGATTCTGATTGAGATTGACTTTACGATAAAGAAGAGGTTGTTTATGGAACTGATCCAAATTTAATGGATAGTGATTTTGATATGTATTCTGATTGATTAGAGGTTCAGGAGTGATGGAATCCGTTGAGTGCTGAGTTTTCTCCATGACAACAATTATTGGTTGAAGTTGAAAAAGCAAGACAAGAAAAATTGGACTATTTATCAAATCAAGAAAATTGAATAATATTTGAAAAAATAAATTTTAATTCTTGAGAAAAAGATTTAGAAAATTCTTGAGAAAAAATTTCTAATGAAAATAAAGATTTTTTAGACTCTGAAAAAAATTTATATGAAAATTTAGAAAAAAATTCCGATAATAAAATTATCGGAGAAATTTCCAGAGAAACAAGTGAATATTCTCTTTGATGATGAGTTTTGAAAGACGCTTTGGAATTAATTTCAAAACAAATTTGAAAAACTTGAGAGGAAAATTTTTATTTAATGATTTTTTTTGTTTTTCTGCTTTGAGCTTTACATGTTTTGGCTCCATGACATTGAAAAGGTATTTTAGCAGCTTATTTAATGGAGAAAAGTAGTGGTTTTAAAGTTGTTTTTAATTATTCTCTGATTTTTACTTTTACACATTTGGTAGATATTATAGCGATTGCTGTTGTAATAAAAGTTTTTTCACTTTGGGCTACAATTTGAGCTTATATTTGAGTTTTACAAAAAATTTGAATAGTTTGATTATTTATTTTTTCTTCTGTTTTTCTTTATAATTCTTTTAAAAGTCATAAATCAACTTGTTGCTCTTGTGGTTCTTGTAAATCAAAAAAACTATTTAATTCACCATTTTTACTTTGAATTTTATCTTGAATTGCACCTTGTAGTTATGGTTGGGTCCTTTTTCTTACAGTTCTTTCGTTGTGAAGAATCGAATGGTTGATTCCTGTAATGTGAGTTTTTGCTTTCTGAATTTTTCTAACAATTTTTTTATTTTGATCAACAATCGTAATTTTAAAAATTAAAACTCTTTGAAAGTATGATGATTTTGCAAAATATTCTTCTATATTTTCAGGTTTTATTTTGTTTTGATTATCTTCTTATTTATTAGTGAATTTATTTTTATTTTAAATTTTTTATTTTAAATATTAATTAAAAAAAAACTCACTTAGAAGTGAGTTTTTTTTATTTTATAGAATTATTACTTTATTATTCGTAAAAGCCTTTAATCAATCCGGTCAATTCTCTTTTCAATATCAAGATTTTTTGACTCATCACATTGGTAAACTTGCTTTTGAGGCAGCGTTTTGGTTTATGAAAATCATTCATCATTCTAGTTGTTTTCATACTTCAATTGCTTCTTTTTCGTCATTTCAGATAACTACAGCAGAAAGTCATAGGTCGATTCAATTTGCTAATTCAATAGCTTCTTCAGTAGTTGAATATTTTGTTACAGATGCAACTGGTCAGAAGATTTCTTCGTGGAAACTTGAGGTTTCTTTTGTTACATTTGATAAAACTGTTGGTTTAAAAAAGAATCATTGTCATTCAATTTTTTCTCATCAAGTTTCAATTTTTGCTCATGATTCAACTGCTCTTTGAACTTGTTTTTCAATTTCATTTACAGCTTTTTCACTTGCTAAAGGTTGAACCTGAGTATTTTCATCCATTGGATCTCAATGTTTTAATTCTGAAATTTTTTCTGAATATTTTTTTACAAATTCATCATAATTTTTTTCATGAATTAAAAATCTTTTTGATGAATTACATGTTTCTCATCAATTTCTCATTCTTCATTTTACAGCAAAATCAATAATTTGATCCATGTCAGAATTTTCTAAAGCTAAAAATGAATCATTTCATCAAAGCTCTAAAACAGATGGTTTTATGTATTTTCATGCTAAACTTCAGATAGTTTGTCATGCTCTTTCACTTCATGTTAGATTAACTCAAGCTATAAATTTGTTTGATAAAATTTCTTCACTTAATGATGATGAAACGAATAAATTTGTATAAACTCATTCTGGAAATCCTGCTTTATCGAATAATTCTTGGATTTTTAAAGCTGTCATTGGAACATTAGAGGAGTGTTTATAGACTTGAGTATTTCAGGCTAAAATATTTGGCACAGCTGCTCTTAAAAGTTGATTAAATGGAAGGTTCCATGGGGCAATTCAGAAAATTACTCAAAGTGGATCGTAAACTTGTTTTACTTTAAATCACTCACTTTCAAAATCTTTTTCTGCTAAAATTTCTTCAAAATTATTTGCAAACCATTTGATTAAATTAACAGTTCAAAATAATCATCATTTTGATTCAGAAAAAAGCATTCACATTTCAATTGTTTGAAGTTTTGCACATTCATCAATATCTTTTTCAAGTGTATCTGCAAGTTTTAAAAATAATTCTTTTTTTTCTGAATTAGGAGTTTTTTTCCATTTTCAATATGCCTTGTGGGCAATTTCGATTTTTTTATTTATTTCTTCAATATTTAAAGTTTCAAATTCTCAGTTTAATTCTTTTGTGTAAGGATTTATTGATTTTAATGTTGCCATAATTTTTTTTAGGGAAATATTTTTTATTATTAAAATTTTTTTAGTAAAAATTTTTATTTTTTTCGAGAAAATTTTTTTGAAAAATTTTCTAAATTTTTATTTTATATCATCTGGATAGTCAAAGTCTAAATCGATAATTTTAACTCATTTCTCGGTTAAAGTTTTTTCTAAAACTGATTTAAAATCATTTTTATTTTCTACTTTATATCATTTTGCTCAAAAACTTTTTGCTAATTCTACAAAATCAGGGTTTCAGTAATCTAATCAGTAATCTTCAAATCATGCATTTTTTTGTTTCCATTTAATCATTCAATATGAAGAATTATTTAGAATTACAATTGTTAAATCTAATTTTAATCTAACTGCGGTTTCAAGATCTCAAAGATTCATTACAAATCATCAATCTCAAGTTACACATACAACATTTTTATCTTGATTGATCATTTTAGCAGACATTGCTCATGAAAGTCATGCTCACATTGTTGCAAGTGCGTTATCTAAAATAACTGTATTTGGTGAATAAGCTGGGTAATTTCTTGCTATCCATACTTTATAAAGTCAGTTATCTAAAGATAAAATATCTTCATTTCATAAAGTATCTCTTAGATCTTTAGTTAATTTTCTTGGAAACATTAAATTATTTTTTTCTTCTAGAGAAAAATTTTCTTCAATGATTTTTTTATTTTCTTCATTGATTTTATAAATTTCATCAAAATTCCAATTTGAAGTATTAATTTTAGTTTCTGTAAGTTGCCATAATGTGTTTCAAATATCTCAAATTACCTCTAAACTTGGGAAATAAACATCATCAATTGTTGCATTGTAAAAGTTTATATGAATTGTTTTTGTTCAATTAATTCACATAATACTTGTTGGTTTTTCAACAACATCGTATCAAATTGATAAAATTAAATCTGCTTTTTCAATTGCTTTATGGATGTAGTCATTTTCAGTTAAAGCAGCTGTTCAGATGTATTGATCAAGTCTTTCATCTACAACTCATTTTCACATTTGAGAAGAAAAAAATGGTATATTATTTTCTTTTATGAATTTTGTTAAATATTTTGTAATTCTTTTTCTATTTGCTCAAGATCAAATTAAAATCATTGGTGATTTTGCTTTTTCTAGATTCTTTTTTAATTCATCTAGCATTTTTTCATCAATTGTAGGTCTTCTAATTTTTTCAATTTCTAGAGGAATAATTGCATTTTCTACTTTTTCTTCAGCGATATCTTCTGGTAGTTCTAAGTGAACTGCTCAAGGTTTTTCACTTTCAGCAATTTTAAATGCATTTCTAATAGTTGATGGAATTCTACTTCAATCAACAATTACAGATGCGCTTTTTGTAATTGGTCTCATCATTGAAACAACGTCAATAATTTGAAATTGTCATTGCTTTGATTTTTTAATTGGTTTTTGACCTGTGATTAGGATTACAGGCATTCATCAAAGTTGAGCATAAGCAACTCATGTTACCATGTTTGTAGCTCACGGTCAAAGAGTGGCAATTGCTACTCAAGCTTTTCATGTAAGTCTTCAGTATGTTGCTGCCATGAATACAGCAGTTTGTTCATTTCTTGTTAATATAAGTTCAATTTTTTTTGATTTTCTAAGAGATTCTAATAAATCTAAATTTTCCTCTCATGGAACTCAGTAAATATATTCAACTCATTCATTTTCAAGACATTTTATGAATAGATCAGATGATTTCATAAATATTATTATTTTTTACTATTGAGAATAATTCTCATTTCAAAAATAGTTTAATTTTTTTTCAAATCAATCTTATTTTTTAGTAAATAAAAAAACCTCTTTAGAAAATTCTAAAGAGGTTTTTTGTTTAATTTTTTTTATTTAAAGTTTGATTTTAGCTGCTGCTTCTCAAACAATTGGTGCAACCCACATTTGTCATTTGTAAGCTTTCATTCATCAGTAAATTGCAATTGCAATCTGAGCTAAACTTATCATTGCTACCATTGCAGATCAGATAAATGGTAAGAAGTTTGCAATTGTTCATAAGATGAAAAATATGATTACAATAACAAGTCATTGTTTTCAGTGATGTTGGCAAAGTTGAGAATCTTTTTTAAGTAAAAGGGGAACGATTACTAAGTATGAAACATAAGAAAGTGCTGCCATAAATTTTTCTGATTTTTCTTCGTCAGAAATTGTAGAATTTGAATTTCATTCAGGAGATTTTTCAGAATTTACAACTGCTTTAGCTTCTGAAGATTGAGAATTTTTCATTTCGAATAATTCTTTTTCTAGGTTTTTAACTTCATCAGAATCTGATAAAAAGTTTTTTAATTCTTTAATTCAGTTTTCAGCTGATTGAAAGTTTTTTTCAGAAGTCCATTTTTGGATATGAGAAATTGCATCAGTGATTGCAATTCAGTTTTCTTTATAAAACTTATCTTGTGTTTCTTGAGAAATCATATTTATTTAAATTTATTATTAGTATTTATATCAGGTTAGGATAAACAAAATTTATGAAAATTACAAACAAAAAGAATGATGTTCATAAAAATCATAGAAAATAGTCTAAAATTTCATTTTTTTCTTTGTCTAAATAGAATCTTAATGCTAGAAGTCAGTAAGCTATTCAGAAGAAGATAAATGGGAAATATAGGAAGTTAAAAAGAAAATTGGTGATTGCTGGATAACTTTCATTTTTTATAAAAAGAGCTAATCCGAAAAAGAAAAATCAAAATCAGAAAAATCATATTTCAGCAAACTGGTAAAATTTTTGTAATTTTTTCATAAGTTTTTAATAATTCTTTTGTTTCTATTTCTATTATCTCTATTTCAAAAATTTATTTCTTAAAATCAACTAGATTTTATTTATTTATTATAAATAAATTTTTTTCTATTTTCTTTAAAAATTTTTTTCTAGAATTGGTAAAAATTTTTCTGGTACAAAGTTTTTTCAGAAAATTTTCTCTCATTTTTCTAAATTTTTTTCATTATTTTCATCTTCTAAGAAATTTTTTATTTTGTTTAAAAAATTTCTTCAATCACTTGAGAATCCTTTTTCTGTTTTAATAATTTGTCTGAAAGCATCTTGAACCTCATTAAAAGTTCAAACGCATTCAAAAGGTTTTTTGTCTCAAAATCAAGCAAGTTCCATAAATGTTTGATTCATGTCTGAATTTAAAAACATGTCTTTTCAAAGAATTTTTACTGTTTTTTCAACTCACATTTTTGCTGCAAACATTACAAATACAAATGCACATTTTGGACAATTACAGCACCATTTTTTAATTCTAACTTTTGGTTCTGGTTTTTCCTTTTTTGGTCAGGTGTATTTCTCTGTTTTTTTGCTTAAAAGTTTATTTTTTATTTCATCTTTTGTACTATTTTGGATAAAATTTCTATTACAAGATGAGAAAGTATCAAAAACTTTTTCACATTTTTCTAAAAATATTTCTGTAATTTTTTCTTCATTATATGGTCTTAAAAAAGAAAAATATTTAATATTTGTAATATTATCTTCAATGAATTCAGAAAATCTTGATTCAAACTCTAAAGACTTTGTCCATTGGTGGTTAATTTCCATTCAATTCCAAATTGTATTTGGCTCATTTGCTGATGATTCATTTGCAAGTGCAATATTGTTAAATCATCACGCAGCAGCCACAAATAGTCAAATAGATCAATAAATTGAAGAAATTGGAACATGTCAGTTATAAAAATTATCTGATTTATTTAATTCAATTAAATTATTTGATAATTTTCTTTTTACAACAATTGGTTTTTTTCAAAATTTTGCAGCAACTTCATTACAAATTTCATAATCTCAAAGTGTAAATAATTCATAATCAATTCATTCTTCTTCAAGCATTGCAACAAGAGCAGAGGAGTCTTTTCATCATCAAAATGGAACTAGAACTTTGTCTTTTGAAAATTCATTTTCTACTTTTTTAAAATCAGAAAATTTGTTATAAGGAAAATTTACAAGTCATCTGAAATCAATTTGGTTATTGTAAAAAAATTCTCATAAACCTCTTTTGTAAAGTCTATCAAAAAAATGTCATTGAGCCTTTTTTAAAGTTCAAGATTTAACTCTAATTCATTTTTCACAAGTTAATTTGTAATAACTTGATCATAAAATTAGGTGTAAAAATAATAATAAATTATTTAATAATTTTTCAGAATTTTTTGATCAGTCTAAAAATTTTTTAGAAAAATTTATTTGAGAAAAGTCTAGTTCTTCAGTAAAATCATAAACTTTTTTATCAGTTTGATTTAACTCATTTGTAGTTTTTTTCTCAATTGTATAATCAAATTTTGCAATTTTTGTTTCTTTGTTAAAAGAATATTTTTCGAATATGAACATAATTTGTTTCCTATATTTTGTTATTAACTAAAAAAATCATGAAAAAATTTTTTATAATATCTAAAAAATTTTTTTCATGATTTAAAAATTTTACTTTTTTAATCTAAAGTTTTTGTAATTTTTTCAACTACAGAAACAATAATTTTATCTCATTCTTGAATATCAAGAGCTGGATTTAGCTGTATTCAACAATCGCTTCAAGCCATAACTTCATCAACTTCATTAACTCAAGACTGAAGATTACAAACTTGTGATTGTCAGATTTCTTCTCAGTTTCTAATTTGTTTGATATTACATTCTTTAAATACTGATCATTTATCAACTGATCATCATACAATCATCATTTTCTTTTTAGTATAGAAAACTTGTTTAATTGTCATTTCTCAAACTTCTTTTATAACTTCTTCAATTTTTAACATTCAGTTAAGAAGTCATTTTATTTCATCAAGTAATTCATAAATAATTTTAAATTCCCTTACTTCTACTTTATTTTTTTCAGCAGCAGCTTTTGCTTGAACTGGAACTCAAACATGGAATCAGAACACCATTCATCAAGATGCTGCAGCCATTGAAACATCGGCCTCAGAAACAGCTCAGATTCAAGCATGGATAATTTTTACTCAAACTTCATCGTTTTTAATTTTTTCAATTGTTCATCTTAAAGCTTCAAGAGATCATTGTGAATCAGCTTTTAAAACAACTTTTAAAAGATCCATTTTTCACATTTTAATTTGATTTTGAATTTCTTCGATTCAGAATCATTGATTCATGTTTTCTTTTTGCAGTTCTTTGATTTCTTCAACTTTTTGTCTTGCTAATTTTTCATTTTGCACAACTTGTAATATATCTCAAACTGAAGGTACTTCTTCAAATCATGCTAATACAGATACTCAAGATGGAGGAAGTTCTTTATGTCTTTTTCTATTTGTATCAGTTATTGATTTTACTTTTCACATTGTAGCTCAGGCAATAAAAACATCTTTTACTCTTAGTGTTCAAGTGTTTACTAAAATAGTTGCAATTGGTCAAAGTGCTTTATCTAAATGAGATTCAATAATTGTTCAAATTGCAACTCTGTTTGGGTTAGCCTTTGGTTCTAACATTTCTGATGCTAATAACACACTTTCAAGTAATTCTTCCATTCAAGTTCAAGCTTTTGCAGAAACAGGAATAACTGGAATATCTCAACCCCAATCTTCAGGCATTGCTCAGATTTCAGCTAATTCTCATTTAACTTTATCAACATTTGCAGTATCTTTATCCATTTTATTCATTGCAATAATGATTGAAACTCATGCATCTTTTGCGTGGTTAAACGCTTCAATTGTTTGAGGTTTTACTCAATCATCAGCTGCAACAACTAGAATTGCAATATCTGTAGTTTTTGCTCATCTGGCTCTCATTTCTGTAAACGCTGCATGTCAAGGAGTATCAAGAAAAGTTATTAATCTTTTGTTTTTTTCAACTTGATAAGCTCAAATATGTTGAGTTATTCATCAGGCTTCTTTATCTACAACATTTGCATTTCTGTAAAAATCAAGAATAGAAGTTTTTCAATGATCAACATGTCACATTACAACTACAACTGGAGGTCTTTCTTTTAGGTTTTCAGGCTCATCTTGAATTAATTTTGAAATATCTCATCAATGTAGATCATCAGCAGTTGCTTCAGAGATTTTTTTAGAAATTTCTACATCAAGTTCAAGAGAAATTAGAGCAGCTGTGTCAAAATCAAGTGTATGATTTATTGTTGCCATAATTCAGTTTTTAATCAAAGCTCAAATAATTTTTGGAACTGGGATTCAAACTTTTTCAGAATATTCTTTAACAGAAATCATTCAAGGAATTTCAACAATTCATTCTTTTTTCTTAATCTGTTCTTGGTTATCGTAAGATTTAACAATTTTTGTTGTTTTCTTTTGAGATGTTTTAAAATTTTCTTTTTCAGCTCTTTGAGATTCTTCAAGTTCAGTAAAATAAAGAAGTTGCTCGTCTTCTGGCATTGCATCTACTTCTTCTTTTGTTAATTCTTTAAATTTTTCTTTTCTCTTTTTTTCAACTTTGTTTTTAGCAATAACTTTTAAATCAGCTTCATTTAGTTGAATTTTTCTTGTAATTGAAACTCATTTTTTCTTTTTTCATTTTGGTGAAAATTGAATTTTTCAACTTCAAATTTCAGTTGGTAAAGATCAAGCCTTAAGATTTGCAGCTTTTTGTCAGTCTTTTTGTCATGGTTTTTGAAAAGATCTTTGTCATGGTTTTGAATTATTTCAAAACTTTTTAGCTCTTCTTTCTTCTCTTTCTTTCTTTTCTCTTGCAGCTTTTTCTGCTAATTCTTTTTGAATTTTATCTTGTTCTTCTTTTTTAAGAGAAATTTTTTCTTCTCTTTCTTCTGACATATCAAAAATCGATTTTACCTTATGGACTTTTGGAGCTTTATTTACATTAGTTTCATCTTCTAAGATTTTCTTAGGAGCTTCTTTTATTTCAACTTTTTTCTCAATTTTTTCTTCCTCTTCTTCAACTCATCATCTATAAAAACTTCAGTTTTTTACATTTTCAATTTCTTTATCAGAAGCTCAATCTTTTTCAAGTCTTCTTATTTTTTCATCTGTATGTTTAGGTCAAACCATACGAATAATAGCAGAACAAAGATGATCTGGAATTTCAATTTCATTTCAAGATAAACCTAGATTTAATCAAGGAATTTCTTTTTTTAACGTTTGAGTTGTGATTCAAATTTCTTTTGCAATTTTTCTAATATTCATAAAATATTTATATAGTTTAAATTTTTGACTTTAAAGGTAAAATTATTTCTTTATAAGTCAAAATAATATTTATTTAACTAGAAAATTTTGAATTTTAGAAAATTTTTTTATTTATAAAATAATTATGAAAATTTCACAAAAGATTATCGATTATGCCCTTTGGTATTATTTAACTTTTTATCCTTCTAAAAAGCAGTTTTTTGATAAATTAAAATTAAAATTTTGACCTGAATCTGAAAAATGAAAAAAATATTGATGAATTTCTGACGAAGAAATTGAATATATTATTGATGAAAAGATGAAGAGTTTTTTACAAGAAGAGGAAATTTTAAGAGCAAAAATTAATAGTTTTTTAAGAAAATGAAAAAATCTTTCCTATATAAAGACAAAATTATTTGAAAAAAAATTTGATAAAAATGATATTGA